>MDTC01126095.1_pt1 | contig 20813 bp, 19 predicted proteins | sample 811181 | NCBI WGS metagenome assembly MDTC01 (sample SAMN05326644, study PRJNA326480) | marine metagenome | isolation source: seawater | place: Pacific Ocean: North | collected 2011 | reverse complement strand
TTAATTTTTTTCGATCAATTCAAGTTACCAAATCAATCCTTTTTGTTATTTTATTGATGGTAATAAGTGTTGCTGCATTTAATATTATTTCAACACTCTTTATGGTTGTTAGAGATAAGCAAGCAGATATTGCCATTTTAAAGTCAATTGGAGCTAGCCCATTGAGTATTCTTAAAATATTTATTACACAGGGTAGTATTATTGGAGTTATCGGTACTTTCATTGGAGTTTCTTTCGGTGTAATTATGGCTGTAAACTTAGAATCAATTATCGTCTTTTTTGAAACTTTTTTTGGAATGAAATTTTTGGCGGCAGATGTATATTTTATAAGTGATTTGCCATCAGAAGTTTCTTTATCCGATGTTTTCTTGATTGGGTTAATATCACTTTTATTAACATTGATTTCAACCATTTATCCAGCCTGGATTTCTACAAGGACAGCACCTGCTGAGGCTTTAAAATATGAATAATCCTGTACTTAAATGCAAAGGTGTTGTTCGTCATTTTAGTGAGGGATCATCTACACTATTTGTTTTACGAGGTGTTGATCTAGAGATTTATCATGGTGACCGGGTTGCAATAATAGGTGCTTCTGGATCTGGTAAAACAACTTTATTACAGATTATTGGAGGACTTGATGATCCAAATGAGGGAAATGTATATATAAATCATAACCTTATAAATGGTATGGGTGAGACCCAAAAAGGTAAATTAAGGAATGAAGACATAGGATTTATATATCAATTCCACCATCTTTTACCTGAGTTCACCGCAGTGGAAAATGTTGCAATGCCACTAATGATTCGCAGAAAAACTAAAATGTCCTCTATTAAAGCTGCGGAGAAATTACTAGATCGTGTTGGCCTTATAGAGAGGTTGCATCATAAGCCTAATGAATTATCTGGTGGTGAAAGACAAAGAGTTGCAGTTGCAAGGGCTCTAATAACTAAACCAAGTCTAGTATTAGCAGATGAGCCAACAGGAAATCTTGACCTAGATAATGGAAAAAAAATACTGGATATTATGCTGAGTCTTAATAATGAGTTTAATACTGGCTTGGTATTAGTAACACATGATCGCTCGATTGCAAAAAAGATGGATCGTGTTTTAATTCTTGAAAATGGTCAGTTAAAGCAAGTAAATAAAAATAATATTTAGATTATTTATTTTTTTTTTGTTTTTTATAATTAGAAATAGATATTTTCCATAATATATCCATTAATATAAATCCCAAAACAGCTGATATAACACCAAGAATTAAGCATCCTAATAACATTGGTTGCCAAATATTTACAAATGTGTCACTCAACCAACTCCAAGATATTTCAAAATCAAATTTCTGCGAAGGCTGATTTAATAAATTTAAACCTATACGATAACCAAAATAACACATAGGCCCGATTGTAAATGGATTACTTATCCAAGTTGTAATTGCAGCTATGGGAATATTTATACGTAATATTAGTGCAATGATAATTGCTATGATTGTATGGCCAGGAATTGGCATAAAAGCAATAAATAAACCGATTCCAAAAGCTGGCACTACAGTTTTCCGACGAACACTCCATAGCTTGTTATCCCGAAGAAGGTGACGAAATGATGACATGTACCACTGTTCACTTATATGATCGTGTTTAAGTGCTAATTGCCTTAAAAACCTTCTCAACATCTTTTATCCCAACCTATAATCATAAGATTCCTTCAATTTTTCTAAAATAATTTACCTTTTTATTGAGAATGAACATGAATTATGTCTTATTAAGGCTTTTTTTCGTTAAATTTCATTATAATTTTATGATTATAATTGTACTTAAAGCATTTGGCCTCAAATACTTAAGTAAAATCATGATAAAAACCACGGGTATAAAGGTGTAAAGTGGTATAAACACCACTTTTTAAAGATAATTTTTTTACGCTTTATAATATAGTAAGTGAATAAAACATAATTTTGTTAAGTTTGCGAATGAATTAGATAAGAATTTTTAAAATATTAAACAAAATCATGAATTTAATATAATTCGAATTTAGAATTTTAATAAAGTTTAATTTCTAAGAGTGTATGGATAAAAAAATTGAATAAAAATTTTGATCCAAAAACTAAAATTATTTATCGTCGTCTCTGGCGCTATGTTATTCCACATAAATTGATTGGGTTAGTCGCAGTTATTGGAATGACTATGACTGCTTTCGTTGAAGCTAGTCTTGTGTATTTATTACAGCCATTAATGGATGAGACTTTAGTTGCAAAAGAAGTTGAGACTGGTAGATGGATACCACTAGCATTTATGATAATTTTTGTTATGCGTGGCATATCAGGTTTCGCAACTGAAGCTTCTTTAGGATGGATTGGTAGAAGAGTAATAAGTGATTTACGACGTGAAGTATTTGGGAAGTTTCTTACATTACCAATTAAGTTTTTTGATTCTCAACCTGCAGGACCTCTTCTTTCACGTTTAACATTTAATGTTGAAATGGTTGCCGAATCAGTTACAAGTGTTGTAACCATTGCGGTTAGAGATATATTGACAGTTATAGCAGCATTTGGAGTCATGCTTTTTCATAGCCCAACTTTAACAATCCTCGTTGCAGTATTATTCCCAATAATTTCAATATTAGTTCGATTACTTGGCGTTGCATTTCGACGTTATAGTGAGCGCATTCAAGACACTGTAGGTGCCGTTACGCAGCTCACGGAAGAAATTATAAGAGGCAATAGTGTTGTTAAAGCTTTTAATGGTTATAAGTATGAACGCAAGAGATTGGAAGAGGTTGATGAAAATAATCGTAAACAAAATTTAAAACTTATTCGTGTACGCTCATTAGGTGTTGCTCTTACTCAGGCTATTTTTGGATTCGGCCTTGCACTAGTTGTATACGTAGCAAGTATTCAGTCAATTCAGGGAACTCTATCACCTGGCCAGTTCATTTCATTTTTCTCTGCAATGATGCTGATGTTACAGCCTGTAAGAAGAATAACAAATGTAAATGCTACTCTTCAAAGAGGTGTTTCTGGGGCTGATAGTCTTTTCATGATAATTGATCAGAAAGATGAAGAAGATAAAGGCACAGTTGAAATAAAAAATGTTGAAGGGAAAGTTGAATTTGATGATGTAAATTTTTCATATGATAAAGGTACTAATCTTGTTATTGATAATATTAATTTTTCAGTAGAAGCTGGAGAAGTCCTAGCAATTGTAGGCCATTCTGGAAGTGGTAAATCAACACTTGTTAATTTATTACCGAGGTTCTATGAAATAAACTCTGGAAAAATTTTAATTGATAATATTTCAATAGATAATTTTACTCTAGAAAATTTACGCAAAAATATATCTCTGGTAAGTCAAGATATTGTTCTTTTTAATGAATCTATTAAATGTAATCTAACTTATGGGCAACTAAAGCATCATTCTGAAGAAGAATTACTTAAAGTTGCTGAGGCAGCATATATAAGTGATTTTGTAAAAGATTTACCAAAAGGGTTGGACACTATTGTAGGTGATCGGGGTATGCTGCTGTCAGGAGGACAGCGTCAGCGCATAGCAATAGGAAGGGCGCTATTAAAAGACGCACCGATACTTATCCTTGATGAGGCTACATCAGCTTTAGATACACAATCAGAAAGACATATTCAAGAAGCTTTGAGTTTATTGATGAAGAACCGCACAACTCTTGTCATAGCACATCGATTATCTACTGTTGAGAAGGCTGATAAAATTATAGTTCTAGACTCAGGAAAGATTATTGAGTTTGGAACACATTCTGAGCTGATAGATAAAAATGGTCATTATGCAAATCTGTATCACATGCAGTTTAATGAAAAGTAAAAATTGTGAATATTATTTATAAATGGATACATAGGGTTTGGTATGAAAATGCAATTTCAGGAATTATATTAGTTCCAATCAGTGGTATTTATTTAATTTTAATAAAAATTAAAGAATTTTTATATCGTTATAATTTTTTATCATCAAATAAACTAGAAGTTCCAGTAATTGTTATCGGGAACATCACAGCCGGAGGGACTGGAAAAACACCACTTGTAATATGGCTTGCAAATGAACTAAAAAACAGAGGACATATTCCTGGTGTAATAAGTAGAGGTTATGGTGGAAGCAAAGTTAATTTATCAACCATCGTCAATTCTAAAAGCGATCCAGGCATAGTTGGTGATGAACCTATTTTAATTGCAACGAGATCGAAATGCCCTGTAGTTGTAGATAGTAATCGTGTAAGAGCATCAATGATACTAATTGAAAAGGGAGTTGATGTAATAATTTCTGATGACGGTTTACAGCATTCTCAGCTGCAGCGTGATTTTGAAATCTGTGTAGTTGATGGCTCTCTAGGCTTTGGAAATCATCGTTTAATTCCCTCTGGACCATTGAGAGAGCTGCCCTCTAGATTAAAGAAAGTTGATCAAATTTTAGTTAATGGAAAAAATACCTTTCAAAGTGGTAAGTCCTTTGAATTATTAGCCCATAAGGCCAATAGATTAAATGGCACGCTTTGTAAAACATTAACTTCTTTTAAAGGCAAGACTGTTCATGCTGTTGCAGGTATTGGAAATCCAAAGAGATTTTTTGAACTTTTAAAGACTTTTGGAATTAAGGTTATTGAACACAGCTTTCCTGATCATGCTGTTTTCAATGCCAAAGATTTAAATTTCGATGATCAGCTCGAAATTTTCATGACTGAGAAAGATGCTATAAAAATAGATAAAAATACATCTGATAAATTTTGGTTTATTCCTGTTGAGGTATCAATGAAGCAATCAACTTCAGCCGATTTAATTCAAAATATTGAGTTATGTTTAGGAAATTTTGGAAAGAAATGATGCAAGATTATTTTGTTGTAATACCCTCTCGATATTCTTCTGTGAGATTACCAGGTAAGCCTCTTATGGAGCTTAATGGTAAACCAATGATTCAACATGTCTTTGAATGCGGATTAAATAGTGGAGCATCAAAAGTAATTGTTGCCACAGAAAGTAAATTGATTGCCGATACTGCAGAATCTTTCGGAGCACAAGTTTGCATGACATCAGATCAACATAATTCAGGAACAGAGCGAATTGCAGAAGTTGCAAACTTATTGGATTGGGATGACACTCAAATAGTGGTAAATTTACAGGGGGATGAGCCATTGATGCCTCATTCGGCAATAAAGGAATGTGTAAATCTGCTTAACAACAATGTGGTAGATATATCAACATTAGCTTCACCTTTTTTGAGTAAAAATGATTTTAAAAATCCCAATTGTGTAAAAGTTATTTGTGATCACAAAAGTAATGCAATCTATTTTTCTAGATCTACAATTCCTTATAACAAAAGTTCTCATGCGACTGAAATTTCAATGAATATTGCTTTGCATCATCATGGTATATATGCATATAGATGCGGAGTGTTAAGAAAACTGGTAGCAGCTAGACCATCCCCTATAGAAACATCTGAGAAGTTAGAGCAACTTCGAGCTATTTCTCTAGGTATGAAAATTGGTGTTTGTAGCCCAAAAGAGAGACCTGGTATGGGTGTTGATACAATTGAAGACCTAGAGGCCATTTCTAAATTAATTTAATTTTTTCTATGTTTAGTTTTCAAAGGTTTTAAAACATTCTTTTTAAAAATGAGCTATGAAGAGAGAATTTGTTAATGAAAAAAAATAAAAAAATATCAATTTTATTTGTTTGTATGGGGAACATTTGTCGTTCACCTACAGCAGAGGGTGTATTTAGAAGTATCGTTGATCAATCTGACTTAGATAAAGAGTTTGAAGTTGATTCTGCTGGAACACATGCTTATCACATCGGTGAACCACCTGATGATAGAACTATTAGTGCTGCAAAAAATAGAGGTGTCTATATCAATAATCTGAAGGCTAGGTTAATTGACGATAGCGATTTTGAAAAGTTTGATTACATTATTGCAATGGATAAAACCAATCTATTATTCCTCAAAGAGAAATCTCCTGTTAAATATCATTCAAAAATGCACTTATTTTTAAATTTTTCAAAAGGAGAAGAAGAGTTAGAAGTTCCTGATCCTTATTATGGCAATGCTGATGGATTTGAGAATGTATTGGATTTGGTCGAGGAGGCATCTGAGGGTTTGCTGAAAGAAATATCCAGATAATAAATAAAGAAATTCTACGTATCCCATGGAAGTAACTTTGTTTGTGATTTTATTTCATCTTTATTTTTTGAAGAATCTTCTTCTGTATCATTCCTTTTAGATCCCACTGCAGCACTGTTTTTTTGAACCTTTTCAAATTCTGTTTTGGTTTTCGATGCTACCTTTGCTTTTTTTGGATTTTTCTTTTTTAAACCTTTTGAAGCACTTTTCTCTGTTCGATTAGTAAATTTTTCTGTAGCCCTCTCATTTTGATCTTTATTTGCAGTAATACCTTCCTCAGAAGTAAGATTTTGACCATGTTGATTTTTTTCTTTGCTTAAAGTGTCTGAAAAATCTGAATAGTCTTTGGTATTTGAGTTTTTATTTACATCAAGATTAACATTTAACTCATTTTGTTTATCTTTAAGAGTAGATAAATTTTTAGATTCGTTCACCTTTTTCTTTTGCTGATTGTTCTGATTATTATCTTTCCTTTTGGTGTTCTCATCTTTCTGTTCAATAGCTGTATTTTTTTGTAAGTCTACTTTCGATTGCTTTTTATTATTGAAGTTACGGCGTCGATCACTTCGACTTCGTCTATTGTGACTTTGTTTCTGTTCATTTGAAGAAGTATCAATTTTTTCATCCCGATTTTTTTTTGCTGTTTGATTTTTAGTATTTTTATCGATAACTTTTACATGCTTTTTATTTACGGGTTGTTTATCTGAATATTTTCTATTATTCCTATTACGGTTTTTATCTTTCCGACTAAATGTTTTTCTTTGTGATTTTCTGTTATATCTATTTTTAAAGTTTTTATTATTTTTTGATTTAATGTTTTTATTAACACTAAATAAATTTAACAGTGCAGACCATACCTTTCTCCAAATATTTTTTTTCCGACGTGGGGCAGGAGTTGTTGGTTTCAGAGTACCAATGGCTGCAGCTTCAGCACCTTTTCGTTCAAGCACTGATTGAGGAGATTCTGGCTCACTTATATTTTGCACTAATTTATAACTGCTTCCTGTATTCTCAGGTAGATCTAATTGATCATCACGAACACGTCTCACATCATAATGTGGTGTTTCAAACTGTGAATTTGCAACTAATACTACTTGGGTGTCACTTTTATCCTCAAGATTTTTAACCCAGTCACGTTTTTCGTTTAAAAGATAGGTTGCTACCTCGATAGGCAATTGTGCAATGACTTTCGATGTTCTTTCTTTTCTTGCCTCTTGACCGATGACTCTCAAAATTGCCAAAGCTAAAGATTCAGTACCACGAATAGTTCCTATACCAGTACAACGAGGACAGGTTTTATATGAAGACTCACCTATTGATGGCCTTATTCGCTGACGAGACATTTCAAGCAATCCAAATCTACTAATTTTCCCAATTTGAACCCTTGCCCTATCTTCATAGACAGCACTTCTTAACCGATTTTCAACTTCACGTTGATTTTTCTGGGGCCCCATATCAATAAAATCTATAACAATAAGACCGCCTAAATCTCGAATCCTTAACTGGCGGGCTATCTCATCAGCAGCCTCCAAATTTGTATTCAATGCTGTTGTTTCAATATCAGTACCTTTAGTTGCACGTGCTGAATTAATATCAATAGAAACCAGGGCTTCAGTGTAGTCAATTACAATACTTCCACCTGACGGAAGTGTTACATTATGGGCGAAGGCTGATTCAATTTGGGATTCAATCTGAAAACGAGTAAATAATGGAACAGGATCAATATAATTTTTTAATTTCTTAAGATTTTGAGGCATTGTTTGTTCAACATGCTCATATGCTTTCTTAAAAGTAGCTTTATCATCAATTAAAATCTCACCAATATTGCTTGTTAAATAATCTCTCAATGCTCTAACTACTGAGTCACTCTCTCTGTAAATTAAAAAGGGCGATGAGCGTTCAAGAACAACATTAAGTATAGCTGTCCATATGGTGAGAAGATTTTGTAGATCCCATGCAAGTTCTTTGGCGTTTCTATCAATACCAGCAGTGCGAAGAATTACACTCATGTTTTCTGGTATTTCTACTTCATTCAATGCTTGGCGTGCAAGATCTCTATCATCACCTGTAATTCGTCTAGACACTCCACCAGAGTGATCCTTGTTGGGTTTTAGTACGATAAATCTTCCTGCAAGGCTGACAAAGGTCGTAAGAGCGGCACCTTTATTTCCACGCTCTTCTTTTTCAACTTGTACAACAATATCTTGCCCTTCTTTTAGAGCATCTCGAATACTGGGTTTAATATTTTTTTTATTATCACCAACAAAATATTCGCTTGATATCTCCTTCATGGGAAGGAAGCCATGCCTCTCAGCTCCATAATCAACAAAAGCAGCTTCGAGGCTCGGTTCTACGCGAGTAATTCTACCCTTATATATGTTACCTTTTTTTCGCTCGCTTGCTGGAGCTTCGATATTTAAGTCATATAAGAGTTGGCCATCGACCATGGCCATTCGCAACTCTTCTTGTTGAGTTGCATTTATTAACATTCTTTTCATAGTGTCCAACTTGTGTAAGTGAGGACAGCGATAAGCAATTAAGCGCAATGCTAGCAGAGTGGATGTCACATAAATGAATACGGTGCAGTATTGCACCTACAATATGATATAAATTTTTACTTGAAGTATGACAAAATGTTGTCAATATAAAAATTAAATTCAACATGGTTTCCTGCGGTTCTGCCGCTTCGGCGCAACTTGAAATTATTTTGCTGCCTTCTGAAATTAAACCTCGCAGATAGCAAGGCTACAAAAAATTCGATTGATTCGTTAAAGAAATTTTATAAATTATATTTATACGCTTATAATATCACACATTTAGACTTCTGCAAGCTACTGATCATGCAAGAAATTTTTTCCAAAAACAAAACAAAACAAGAAAATTCGATCCTTTCCAGAAATGATGCCTACAAAGTTACTATTGATTTTGAGCAAGCAGGTCGAAGAGTCGATAATTATTTGCGAGGAGAGTTACCAAGTGTTCCAAAAAGCAGAATTTATCGGATGTTACGCAAAGGTGAAGTTCGCATAAATGGTGGTAGGATTAAAGCTGAATATAAGCTGGTGGAAGGTGATGAAGTTCGCATTCCACCAGTTTCTGTCACTGTTAAAGATATAGAGCCACCAAATTATCTTTACTCTAAAATATTAAAAAGTATTGTGTACGAGGATAAGAACTTGCTTGTACTAAACAAGCCAAGCGGAATGGCAGTGCATGGAGGAAGCGGAATAAGTTTCGGAGTAATAGAGTTATTAAGATATGCCCGAACAGATTTAAAAGAATTAGGATTAGTTCATCGATTAGATAGAGAGACATCTGGTTGTCTCGTTATGGCAAAAAGAAAAAATATTCTTCGTAAGCTTCACGAAAGTTTTAGGAAAGGTAAGGTTGAAAAAAATTATCTTGCATTGGTTGTTGGAAGCTGGCAATTAGGCGATCAATTGATTGATCTTCCCTTGCATGTTAATAATCGAAAGCATGGTGAGCGACATGTTATTGTAAATAGCAAGCTTGGTAAGACTGCACAAACAAAAATTAGTTTTTCAAAAAAATATGGAAACTATAGTCTTTTGAGATGTATCCCAATAACTGGGCGAACTCATCAAATAAGAGTGCACCTCGCACATCTCGAATTTCCTATTTTAGCAGATCATCGATATGGTAATTTCGAAGAAAATCTTTTTGCCAAAAATAAACTGGGAATAGATAGAATTTTTTTGCACTCACAATCTATTAGTTTTTCAAATAATGAGGGTAATGACCTTCATTTTACAGCTCCAATGCCACAGGACTTAGAAAAATTTTTATTAAAAATGGAATAAAAAATAAAAACAAATTAAATGAAACCTATGATTTTAAATACCCTAATTCTAGAAGTTGATTAGTTAACCAGATCATAGGTAAACCTATAAGTGCAGTAGGATCATTTGTCTTTATTGAATCAAATAAGATAAAACCAGCCCCCTCAATTTTGAAGCTTCCAGCACAATTATAGGGTTTATCGAGGCTTAAATAGTTATTGATAATAATATTGTTTAATTTACGAAATTTAGTTTTGGTGACATCAGTAAACTCATAATGATTATTACTCTTTGGATCAAGAATGCAGACTGCAGTAAGGAATGTAACAATTCTTCCAGATACCTCTGAAAGTTGTTTAAAAGCATTTTCATAATTACCGGGTTTATTTAAAATTTTATTATCAAGAACAGCCAATTGATCTGCACCAATAATTAAAGAATCTTTTTCAAAGTTTCTAACTTTTATTGCTTTTTTATAAGCAAGGCTTGAAACAAATTTCTTAGGAGGTAAGCCTTCTTTCTCAGATTCATCAATATTTGGCGCCAATATTTTATATTTACTCAAGATTCGATCTAACAAGCTGCGTCTATAGGGTGAAGATGAAGCGAGACATATAGTTGGAGAAAGTATATTTTGCATATAAAAATCAATAAGTTAAGATATTTTTTACTCTAAAATTAGACCCAAATATTTATATTATAAATATAATCTAAACTTGGTCATATTAACATTTTGACACTAGTTATTTTGATCCTTATGCTTCGCGCGCTATGAATGATCAATTGCAATATGATTATACTGTTGAAAAATTAGCTTCAGCTGGTCAAGTATTTGAAATTTGTAGTAAAATAAAAGATTTCGAACAGCTAGCTCAAGTTATTGAAAAAGATTTGGCCGCGCTTGATCCAAAAGAATTTCCAAGTATGTGGAAGGAAAGCGAAATTATTGGTGAAATAAAGTTTGATTTAGCCGGTACTGAAGAATGTTTTCCAATTATGATTGGCGATTTTACAGCCAATATATTTGCAGTTTGTCAACGTTGTCTGGATTTGATGGAGATTAAAGTTCAAGTTAAACCTAAGGTAGCTTTAATGGAATTAGGTCAATCAATGGACAGTTTTGATGAATTTGAAATCTGGGAGCTTTCAGAGTCAACATTAAAACCACATGAAGTAATCGAGGAATTATTAATTATGGCATTACCTTTATCAGTAATGCACAATGATAAAAGTAAATGCAAAGCTTCTTTAGCTTATTTGAATAATGAAAAAAAACAAGATTTAGTTAGGCCTTTTGCGAACTTGAGATCGCAATTGAAAAAAAATAAATAAAACCCTCTTTATTAATTTGGGTTAATTGGAGAAAGATATGGCAGTTCAAAAAAGTCGCAGAACACCTTCAACAAGAGGTGCGCGTCGTTCACATGACAAATTAAAAAGTGAAGCATTGTCCATTGATCCCACGTCTGGTGAAACACATCTGCGTCATCATGTAACACCGGATGGTTTTTACCGCGGCATTCAAGTTGTCAAACAACCTGAAGTTGAAGAAGAAGTCGATTAGCCCAAACGGCTTGGCAGTTAAACAGCTGCTTTAATTCCTGTGGGAAAAATAACAACTTTATCTTTGGATGCAATGAGTGGCGATTTAGGCGCAGAAGTAGTCGTGCATGCAGCTTTTGCGACACTAAATAAGTATAGAAATATAGAACTTAAGATTATTGGTAATCAAGCTGAGTTAGACAATCTAGTTGAAAAGATAATTGGAGAAGATTCCCGTGTACAAATTGTACATACTTCTGAAGTTGTTCAGATGTCGGAATCTCCAATTGACGCCTTGAGAAAGAAGAAAGATTCTTCTATGCGAATTGCGATTGACTTTGTAAAAAATGGTACTGCTCATGCATGCGTAAGTTCTGGTAACACAGGCGCACTGATGGCAACAGCGAAGTTTGTTTTAAAGACTTTACCAGGGATTGATCGCCCAGCCATTATTGCAGAACTTCCTGCAAAAGGTGGTTCAATTCACATGTTGGACTTAGGTGCTAATACTAGGGCCAATGCCAACCAACTATTTCAATACGCAATGATGGGATCCATTGTAAGTTCAGATATTGTTGGCATAGAAAGCCCAAGAATTGCACTTTTAAATATTGGTGAAGAGGATATAAAAGGAAATGATGTCGTGAGAGAAGCTGCTAGCTTACTCAAGGAAAGCACTTTAAATTATGTTGGATTCATCGAAGGTGATGACCTGTTTTCTGGCATGGCTGATGTAGTTGTCACTGACGGTTTTACTGGCAATGTTTCTTTAAAGACAATTGAAGGTGCAGTCGGTCTTGTACATCATTTTTTACGGCGCGCATTTACTCGTAATTGGTTTTCGAAACTTCAAGCTATTATGGCAAGTGGAGTTTTAAAAAGTCTCGCTAAAGAGATTGATGCTCGAAATTATAATGGTGCTACTTTAGTTGGATTAAATGGTATTGTTATAAAGAGTCATGGTGGAGCTGATTCTATTGCATTTCAACATGCCATAGATACAGCAATTGTTGAAGTAAGAAAGCAGCTTCCAGACCAGATAGGTAACTTATTAGAAGAAGAAGCTTTATAAAGAAATTAACAATGATTAAAAGTAAGTTCATTATTATTTTTTTTATGACTATAAAAATTAGTCATGGGGCAGTTTATGATTTACCTGTAGACGGTCAAGACGTAATTGGTTCAATTTCATCAGTCACTAGCAAATATGAAGATACTTTAGTTGATATATCTCGCCGTCATGGACTGGGATATCTAGAAATTATTCAAGCTAATCCAGGTATCAATCCTTGGTTTCCTGGTGAGGGTGTAGAAATTATTCTGCCAAGTAAGTTCATATTGCCGCCAGGGCCGCGCAAAGGACTAGTTTTGAATCTTGCAGAATATCGTATGTATTATTATCCAGAAACACCATTGGGTGAAACTCCAAAAGTTCATACATACCCTATGAGCATAGGCAGGATTAATTGGGAAACACCAACTGGCCTTGCAGAGGTAATTGGTATGGCAAGAAACCCAACTTGGTATCCACCTCAATCTGTTCGAGAAGAGCATGCTGCTGAGGGAGATCCACTTCCTGCGATTGTTCCACCAGGGCCAGAGAATCCACTTGGCACAAGAGTTTTACGTCTTAATATGCCTGGCTATCTAATTCATGGTACAAATCGCCCATCTGGAGTGGGTATGCGTGTATCTCATGGGTGCATTAGAATGTTTCCTGAAGATATTGAGTTTTTGTATGATCGAATAAATCTTAAAACAAAAGTTAGGATTATCGATGTACCAATTAAGATTGGCTGGGATCAAGAGAATCTTGTTATAGAGGCGCATCGTCCTCTTGAAAAAAAACAGATAGCACTACATGAATCAAAAGAAAATTTACCATCAACAGATGAATATATAGATTCTTTAAATATTAATGAAACATATAAGGATCCACTAGCATATGTAACTGAGCAATTTATTCTGGCAACAAAAAACAGAAGTGGCGAACTCGATTGGAGAATCATTGATAGAGTAACTAAACAATTGAGTGGTATACCAGTTATTGCAGGTAAAAGTCTTTCTAATTTTGATTATGAAAATGAGGAAACCATAAAAAACGCCACGACTGGCGTGGCGTTTCAATAAATGTGTAAGTAAATATTTACTTAGACATTGATTTTTGGAACATACGTTCCATTCCTTCCTGAGTTGCCTCTGCTTCTGAAAGCGCTCGATCAGCAGTGCTTTGAGCAGCTGCTGCTGCTTGACTTGCTCTGTCAGCTGCAGCTCTTGCAGCTTCTGCTGCTGATGCTGCTGCTGAGGCATCTGCTGCTGCACGATCTGCAGAAGCTTTAATGTCATCCAAGCTTGTTGATGCACAACCTGAGGCCATAATAATGAGAAGAGCGAGCCCGCTTGCTCTAAGTGCGGTCTTTTTCATTTGAAAGATTCCTTAATTAGTTATGAAAATAAACATATACATTATTTCTTAAACTACTTGCTACCGCAATGAAAATGGTTGTTTTTAATGTAGTTTGTTAAAAGTGTAATATTCTTATTAAAAAGATTTTCAAGAAATGCGCAGATTCAAGGTATTGAAATCTAGATAACTAATAGTCAAAGTAAAGATTGTGATAATTAAGATTAAATCGATTATTCATGGGTAAATATTTTATTAAGTTATTGATTTAATTGATTTTTAATAATAAATAAGCCCAAAATATTCAATTTTTCTTTTTACATAAAATTTTTAGAATATGTCTTCATATTAGTTTTAAACTCAAAAAAGATTGCACAGCTCATTATACTGTATATAATATCATGTACTGATAATACATACAGGATAACTTAACGTGCGTGAATTAACTCCGCGTCAAAAACAGATTCTTGAACTGATACAGGATTTCATAAACGAAACTGGCATGCCTCCAACCCGAGCTGAAATTGCAGATCAGTTAGGCTTTAAATCCTCAAATGCAGCAGAAGAACACTTACGGGCCCTCCAGCGTAAGGGATTATTAGAGCTTATCCCTGGAACTTCCCGCGGCATTCAATTACAGGATTTTTTACATGACAAAATAGGCTTACCTTTAGTTGGCCGTGTTGCTGCAGGCAGCCCAATTCTGGCAGAAGAGCATATTGAAAAACACTATAGAATTGATCCCGAATTATTTAATCCTAAACCTCATTATTTACTACGTGTGGATGGCATGAGTATGCAGGATGCTGGCATACTTGATGGTGATTTGGTAGCAGTTCATAGAACACCAGAGGTAAGAAGCCGACAAATTATTGTCGCTCGAATTGACGATGAAGTAACTGTAAAAAGATATCGTCAAACTGGTTCAGTTGTATCTTTACTTCCCGAAAACGATGACTTTGAACCCATCATTGTCAATTTAAAGGAGCAGTCACTGGTTATTGAAGGAGTAGTTGTTGGTGTTATCCGGGATGGGCTTCAGCTTCATTAATTTGAAGATTTATTAATTTTCTTATGTAAATATCAATATATATTTTAGCTATTAACGAATTAAATTATTAATTTCAAAAATCGGCAGTAAGATCGCTAAAACAATAGTAAGTACTACACCTCCCATTATTACAATTATTAGTGGTTGTAATATACCAAGTAGCGTTGCAATCAAGCCATTTACTTCTCGCTCTTGATTCGAAGCAGCCCTTGAGAGCATCTCTTCTAATCTTCCACTTGTTTCTCCGCTAGAAATTAAATGAATCATCATTGGAGGAAATAATTTGCTTACATTTAAAGATTCACTGATAGAAGCACCTTCACGAACTTTCAATGCAGCCTCATTAATAGCCCGCCTCATGGCCAAGTTTTCTATCACTTCTGCGGATATCTTAAGAGACTCTAAAATTGGTACACCACTTCCCGCGAGAATACTTAAAGTTCTAGTAAAGCGTGCAGTATTGATTCCTTGAGTTAATCTTCCAGCTATTGGCATTTTTAATAAATTCCGATGAAAAATAATTCGAGGGCCTTCAAGTTGTAATAAGCGCCAGACTCCATAAAAACTGAAAAAAATTAATATAACTATAAATAACCAATAATTGACAAGAAAATCGCTTATGAATATGAGTCCACTAGTAAGACTTGGTAAGCTAGCTTGAGTACTTTGAAAAACACCAACAATCTTTGGGACAACCGTGGCCAACATGAATGATATTATTAAAATAGCCATAACAACTAATGCAGCAGGATAAACCATAGCATTAGTAATATTCTGTTTGAGTTCTTGACGTGTCTCAGTGTAATCTGCGAGGCGCTCTAAAACTAAATCAAGATGACCAGATTCCTCACCTGCTGCCACAGTTGTCCGATATATCTCAGGAAAGGCTTGTGGAAAATCAGCAAGTCCATCTGCAAGTGTATGTCCCTCCATAACTTTTGCACGAACACCGAGTAAGATGCTTTTTATACGAGGATTATCATTCTGTTGAGAAACAGCAAGTAATGATTCTTCTAAAGGCATTCCTGATTGCGATAATGATGCAATTTGTCTAGTTATTAATGCCAGATCTGCAGATGATATCCTCTTGCGTAAAGAAAAAGTTTTTTGTCTAACAGCTTCTTTTTGCGCGGCTTCAATTACACTTACTGGCAGAAGACTTTGATCTCGAAGTAATTGTCGAATATGTTTTGGAGTATCGCCTTCAAGAAGACCTTTGACCTGCTTACCTGACTGATCAATTGCAATGTATTCAAATGCACCCATAAAATATATTAATCTTCACGTGTTACTGATAATACTTCATCAAGCGTCGTTTTGCCCATCATCACAAGTCGCTTACCATCAGTTCGAATGCTGATATTATTTTTTCGAGAATGACGCTCAAGCTCTTGTTCACTTGCGCCATCATGGATTATTTCGCGCATTTTTTCATCAAAAGATAATAATTCATATATTCCTGTTCGCCCAACAAATCCTCGATTGCCTCCACTGCCTGCTTTATACAAGGTTGGAGGATTTTTAGGGTTTGAGCCAAGAATCTCACATTCATACTCTGAAGCTTGGTATGGAATTTTTGTTTTGTTGTCGAGCACACGGACTAATCTTTGTGCTAAAACACCTATTAAACTTGAAGCAAGTAGGTAGGGAGCGATTCCCATATCACGAAGTCTTGTTATAGCACCGCTTGCAGTATTGGTGTGCAAGGTTGATAGCACCAAGTGACCTGTTAAACTTGCTTGTACTGCTATTTCAGCTGTTTCAAGATCTCGAATCTCTCCCACCATAACAACATCAGGGTCTTGTCGTAATATTGCTCTTAAACCTCTAGCAAAAGTCATTTCTACTTTGGTATTAACTTGGGTTTGACCAATACCATCAATTAGATATTCTATTGGATCTTCCACTGTCATGATATTACGACTGTCATCATTAATGCGCTCAAGAGCGGCATATAAAGTTGTTGTTTTTCCGGAACCTGTTGGACCTGTCACAAGTACAATCCCATGAGGTTTGTGAATTAATTTATCAACTGTTTGCATGGACTTTTTATCCATCCCTAATGCAGCAAGGTCAAGACGGCCTGCTTGTTTATCAAGCAACCTAAGCACAACTCTTTCTCCATGACCTGAGGGCATTGTTGAGACGCGAACATCAACAGCTCTTCCAGCAATTCTTAAAGATATCCTTCCATCCTGTGGAAGTCTTTTTTCTGCAATATCAAGTTTGGACATGACTTTAATTCTTGACACAACAAGTGGGGCTAGAGATCTATTGGTTTTTAGAACCTCTTTCAATACACCATCGATTCTAAATCTAATTCCTAGTCTATTTTCATAAGTTTCAATATGAACGTCAGAAGCAAGCTCATTGATAGCTTCAGTAAGAACAGCGTTTATAAAACGAATTATTGGAGCATCATCATTACTTTCGAGTAAGTCTGAAGGCTCTAATTCTTCTACAACTTTGGTTAAGTTAAAGTCATCTCCAAGTCCATCCACCATTTGAGCAGCATTTCTTGAATCATGCTCATAAGTCTCCTGAAGTAAACGATCAAACTTTTCAACTGTAATAGATGATAACTTTAAAGGAACTCCAGCGTAACGTTGAACTTCAGATAAGCTTAGTGGATTTGCACCAATTCGATAAACAGCTTCTCCATGTGAATGATTTATAGATTTAAGTAACACGCCATGACGTTTTGCGAAAGAAAAAGGAAGTGATTGTTGAATAGATTTTTCTTTATCATTCTCTACAGTCATCTTAGTCACTTTTATTTAACAACCTTATCAGCGTTATCTTGCCTTTTAATTTGCTCACTACTAAGTGGTGGAAGCATTGGACGACTCTGTCCTGGCATCAGAGATACGCCATTACCTTGATTACCTTTTTGAATATCTCTAATAAAATTGTATTTTGCATTAGTTTCAACTGCAGTTTGTGAAGGATCCCTTAAAATTTCAGATCGAATGAAAATCATCAGATTAGTTTTTACCTTTTCTGTTTTTTTAGATCGAAATAGATTTCCTAATATTGGGATTGATCCAAGGACTGGAACACGTTGATCGCTCTCCCTGAGGACATCTTCGAGAAGGCCACCTAAAACTAATATTTCACCATCATCAACAATAACAGTAGTTTCGATTATGCGTTGATTGGTTATCAAGTCGACAGCACCACCAGCAGACTGAGCTATGCTTGAGATTTCTTGACTTATATCAAGTACGAGAGAATTACTCTCATTAATTTGGGGGGTAATTGATAATTTTACACCTATTTGTTGACGATTAATTGTTTGAAAAGGATTGACTGAACCTCCCGAACCACCAGTATTTGTAAAGGATCCCGTAACAAAGGGTACTTCTTGTCCAACGTTCAGTGTTGCTTCCTCATTATCAGTTGTAACGATTGAGGGTGTTGAAATAATATTTGTATCCGCTTCACCCTCAAGCGCGCGTAAAATAGCTGCAAAACTTACGCTAGAATCTGAAATTCGACCAACACCGAGTGTAATACCTTCACCAACCAATCCAGAGTTAAGATTTGAACCACTTTCAACTGCAGTGCCTATCTGCACTACACCATTGAGAAAGTCTGGAAAATTTGTCACAGCAATCGGAGCGTTTGATCCACTGGATTCCACTCCCCATGAAACACCAAGTTCATTTTTTTGATCAGCAATTACCTCAACAATTATCGCTTCAACTAATACTTGAGCTCTTCGAATATCAAGTTTATCTACAATTTGCATCAACGATCGCATCATTTTTGGAGGAGCGTTAACTATGATTGCATTTGTCTGAGTGTCTGCCCATATACTAATGTTGTCGGTAGAGGACTGATCTGCACCTTGTTCAATAGATGAAGCTTGACTGGTAGCATGTGCCTGAAGTTTTGTTGAAAGCTCTTCAGCATCAGCATAACGTAAGTATCGAACTTGAGTATCACCACCATTTTCAAGAGGTGTATCCAAGTGAGCAATTAAAGTACGCAATTTGAGTCGTTTTGACTGATCACCTCCTATTAAGACACTGTTCGTTCTGGCATCAGCAGCTAAGTTTATTCCATTTGATGAGCCATCAGATGAATTCGACTGAGGAAGCGATGTCATAATTCTTACTATTTCTGTTGCTGAAGCATTAATAAGCTGAATAACTTCAATTTCTTCATTGCTTTCCATATCAATTCGGCGAATGATACTCGTTATTCTTTTAAGGTTAGCCGCTCGATCAGAGATTATTAAAGTGTTTGATCCTGAGTGAGCAACTAGATGACCATATTGGGGAATCAAAGGTCGTAGAATGGGTACAAGTTGTGTTGCTCCAACATTTTCAACCCTAATCACTTGAGTTGCCAAATTATCATTGCTTCTTATATTTTCAACTCCATATTGGGTCGGAAATTGGCGAGCCGTAGCATCAGGTAGAATTTTAATAAGATTTCCGCTTTCAACTGCAATATAACCGTGAACCTGGAGTATTGATAAAAATGCTTCATAAAAAGCATCTGTCGACATTGGTTCAGCAGATAATAAATTTACATTTCCTGTAACTCTTGGATCTATAATAAAATTCTTTCCTGTTGCCTCACTCACTGCTTCGACAACTATTCGTATATCAGCATCTTTCCAATTAAGTGTAATGCCGGCTTCTTGTGCATTTGCAATTTGGACTGCATTAAAAATCGATGCAAGCAATATTAGACGCATTATATTATTTTTAAATTTATAAATATTTATCATATTAATTATTCATCATTTAGGTCGAGTTGATCGGTCTTGAGTGTTAATGATTGAGTTTGCCCATTTCTTTCTATCTTAATTTCTACTGACTCTCTTGCATCTAATGATTCAAATACTTGAATAGTCTGATTAATATCAGAAAGCGTTTTACCATCTATTTCTTTAATTATATCTCCAGGTTTAAGGCCAAGTGACATAAACTGCGCTCTCTCGCGACCCGGGTAAACACGAAAACCAATTTGTTTGCCATTTACTCGATATGGCGCAGGACGAATTACATCCGTAAGTTGTGAGAGGTTTTTTGCGGCCACAGATTGGATACTATTTTCATTATTTATGGAAGTTCTAGAAATATTTACATTTTTTATAGTGGTAGAAAATAGTTCATCTTTAAATTGTCTAGGTAACTTAAGATTAGTAAGAATACCATTTTCATTTAAAACAACTCTGTCAGAGTAAACAGCATACAGTGATGCATTATTATTAACCGCATCACCAACTGAATAAACTTTTTGGTCTTTACCGTTATTGGAAATAATGGCTATAGAATAACTTGGCTTATCAGATGCAACTGTTCCATTAAGTATTAAACTTACGAGCTTTGTATCGGCTAGATCATCCTCTGGCGCTGTGAAATCTGATGAATTTATTTCTTTTTCACCAGAAATACCAAATAAATGAGAAACTGCTATTTGATTTGCATCAAATAATTTTGAGGTAGTTAATGGGTATGCTACTGGTGCATCACTTTGTAAATTTACTCTCGGTTTATTGTCAAATAAAAATAGCCATATTAAGCTTGATAGCTGCCATGCTATGAGTAAAACAAGTAATAAACTAATAATAGATGGAAAAAACCTATTAATATTAATAATATTTGCGTTAAATAAATTTAAGAAATTAACTCTTGAAATCATATCAAATGAAGCTACTTATTAACTCTTGTTAAAATTCAATTAATTAAATGTAAGATAATACGGCTTGAACTGTGGCACAGACAAGCAGATTATTAACTTAAATTATGAAAAAAATCATTTATGATGCCTTAATGACAGATAAATCGACAGATTTAGACCAATACAATGGGGTTGATTTAGCTATTGGCGAGTTAAAACCCACTTTAAAACAGCCGCCACTCTATAAGGTA
>MDTC01244518.1_pt1 | contig 20817 bp, 18 predicted proteins | sample 811181 | NCBI WGS metagenome assembly MDTC01 (sample SAMN05326644, study PRJNA326480) | marine metagenome | isolation source: seawater | place: Pacific Ocean: North | collected 2011 | reverse complement strand
TTTCTTTGAAAATTATCTTGGGCCAATTCCAACCTCTGACTTGTATCATAATCCATACCATAAGCTAATCGATTCGGAGTATCGAAACCTAAAGAAATAAAACTTTTTGAAACATCATTATGAGTGTAGGTTCTTAAATTAGATGCATACCAATCATCGATAAATTCAGCCACATATCTTGGAGAATATCTGAAATATTTGAGGTATTGAATCGCTTGGCACACATCGATTGAAGATAGAATTTCTCTGAATTGATAAATTACTTTCCAGTATAATCCACCGGCTCCATAAATATATAACCATGCATGCCCTTGGGGTCTGCATACCCGAGCAATTTCGGCTAGGCAATTATTAGGCTTTTCGGTGTGCATGATTACTCCATTACACCAGACAAAATCAAATTCATTATCTTCGAATGGGATGCTTTCCAAAGTACTTTTTTGAACATTTATTCTACCTGCAAATCCTAGTTCACTCGCAAATTTTTGGGATGATTCTACATTGTTATCACTTACATCCAGCATTTCTACAAAATTTGCCCCATTGCGAAGCATAAAAAATGAACCTCGACCGTTACCACAGCCAGCATCTAAACACCGTTTACCAGAAAATAACTCTTTAGCGTTTAGTCCATTCCTTTTGAATCTTACCTCAAATGGGTGGATGAATTCTTCAATATCATCAAGTTTATAGTCAGAAAAAGTTTTTCCATAAACATGATCATATATTTTTTCGTTTTCTCTCATTTTAAATGTGGGGTTAATTACTTTCCATGAAGATTTTAGAATTTAGTAAATTGAATATAAATTTACTGAAATGATTTGGTTGGTTTTTTTTGGAAATTAAGTCCCGAATTTTGTTGTAGTCTACAAAAGAATATAGTTCACAATTTCGATCTAAAATGAATTCACGGGTCGATGCATCTTGCAAGTCAATGATTGAATTGATTGAGGCATTGAAACCTTTCTTCCTTCGGTCTAATCTAACAGTATCATTTAAGATCCCATTTAGTGCTTCACGGAGGACATATTTTCCGTAGCCATTTTTAATTAAATGTTCTGCTGGAATCGAATAAGCAAAATTTTGCAAGTTTGTATCTAAATAAGGACTTCGGTTCTCTAGAGAATAGAACATCGAGTTTAAATCATCTTCATGCAAAACTAAGGGGGTTGCTTCATGGAATAATTCATTAAACATTCGGTTCCTAAGCAGATTTTTAGTAAATTTTTCCTCCCTAAAATTTTCGGTGTAAGGGGTGATGAAATATTCACTAATTTGGTCGCTTGCATCAAAAATATGGTCACGAAAGCTAGGTTTTTGATGGTACAAATCTGGATTTCGAAGGTCTTGATTTCTGATTAAGGGGAGAATGTTTACAGCCCAATCATTAAGGTAACTATTATAGTAAGTAGTGGATCTCATTTCATTTAAATGAAGGAGGAAGTGATCGTAATAACCAGTAAATAATTCATCTGCAGATGTTCCTGAAAATGAGACTTTATATCCACTTTTACTAATTGTTTCCGAAAGCATGGAGTGTACGAAATAACTAATGGTTGCGATAGGTGCGTCATGATACTCAATTAGTTTTGAGAGACGGTCTAAAGGGTTGTCAGCTGTTGCGGAGATTGAATGATGATCGCATCCAATATCACGGACGGTGGCCAAGATATTTCCCTCTTCATTGTATCTCTCATCAGAATCAATGATGGAGAAAGAGTTTACCTTGGCACTGAAGTTCTTAGCAGCGATCGAAGCTAAAGCAGCCGAGTCTACACCCCCACTAAGGCAAAATGCCAAAGGTACATCGGCTCGCAGGCGAATCTTTACACTATTTAGTAATGCTTCTTTCGTTCCCTCAATGGCATCCTCCAAGGACATGTTTTTATTAATAGCTGACTTTGGAGACCAATACCTGATTGGCTTTGCTACACTTTCTGCACTTACAGTCAGATTCTGGGCATATTTTAGCTCTTTAACATCTTCGAAATAGGTGTCTTCAGTTTTATAAAGAGATTTATAACCATGAGCCAAGTGTCTCAGCAAATGTTGTCGATTAATACTAAAGTTTTTTCCAACCAAACTTTTTAAAAACTTTACTTCCGATCCAAAGTAGAATCCTTCATTACTTTCATAATAATAAAGTGGTTTTTCGGCGAAGCGATCGCGAGATAGAAAAAGAGACTCATTACCCGAATCGTAAATGGCAAATGCCCACATTCCCTCAAAGAAATTAACGCAGTTTTTGCCATGAACTCTAAAATATTGAAGGAGAATTTCGGTGTCTGATGATGTTGATAATTGAATCCCTTGTTTTTCCAATTCTTTACGCAGCTCCAAGTAATTGTAGATTTCCCCGTTGAAAACGATGGTTTGAGTGCCGATGGAAAAAGGTTGATTAGATCTCGCGTCTAGATCGATTATACTAAGCCTGGAATGGAGTAAGCCCACGGTACTTTTGTTTGAGTTAGATAGGAATACGCGAAAGTCCTGATTGTCTGGCCCCCGGTTTTTCATGAGATTCAATGTCTTATGAATTCGAGTTTCAGAAACTTGATTTTTACAGTAAAAGCCGGCTATTCCACACATATCAGACAACAAATATACGTTTTAGATGAAATAGATCGGTTTCAATATTATTACTTCCCTCAATCGCACTAGGACTGCATTTAATTCCATGTTCCTTCAAACAGGTGATAACTTCTTTTGAGTAACAATGAGCTAACCCTTCTGGGTATGAATAATGATCGACCTCCTGACCAGTCCAACCTTTTAAGTATTGAATGCTGGCAGACACTTCACGCTGTAAATCCTGAGGCGAAAGAAATGACATCACCCGATGTGAATGACTGTGCCCACCAACGGTAAACAATGGATCTGATGCAAGTTGGCCAACTTCTTCATGAGTCATTTTTTGATCCAACTCATCATCAGGCTTGAAATTATCAATGCCATTTTGTATCCATATTTCACGGGCAAACTGGTAAGGATCGATACTCGCATTTTTTTTAACAACTTCTCTGACTCGATCAAGAAAGGATATTTTTTCAACTACTGATTTAACCTGCGAGATTGTTTTTAGATACTCATGGCGGAACTGTACACTTTCCGTACGCTCAACTGCATATTCAATCAGGTCTGTCCAAGACCCTTCATTGTTTTCAATAAATCCACTGGTTAGGTAAAATATTGCTGGGATTTCGTACTTTTTCAGTATAGGGGCTGCGATATGAAAGTTATTGGCAAAGCCGTCATCAAAGCTGATGGCAAAGGAATGGGGAGGTAATGAACTCTTTTCTTGATGAGCCGAAACAATCTCATCCATATATACTGGGTTTCCCTTGGTCCGTAAGTCTGTGATCACTTTTTCAAATTCCTCTCGCTCCAAATGCTTTCTGGTGTAGTTACGCACCGCACTCTTATTCTTCGTGATTACACCATGAAAGAGAAATATGACAAATTCATGTTCCTGTAAATATGAGGAGTAATCCTTCATCCTATTTTGTGTAAGAATCGATTATACTTACTTACACAAACCTCCTTCAGGTCAGTCGGCATCCAAGAATAGTACCGGCCATTTTGTAATTGAACCCTGCTCGGTAAATAGCCGTTTCCCCGAAGAGAATCTATGGCTAATGCAGACATATTAATGCATGCCTCCGTATTAAGAATACGGAATTTCTTTAAAGAAATATCGGGGGTAATACGCAGTTGTTCTTCAAAAACAATTTCCCCAGTGTCCAGCTTGGGTTCAACATAATGTAGTGTGGTAATTAGGTTGTGAAAGTCGTTGTGATAGATGGCCCAAAGATGAGTATCTAATCCACGATAGTATTCAGGAGCTCCTCCGTGCAAATTCAGGCAGGCTTTAGCAGGAAGAGAAATTACCGCTGAACTCACTTTACCGGTACCAAAGATGATGATTATATCCGGTGCCAACTCCTTAATTTTTTCTATGCAAGAACTTTCATTAACCGAGTAATACTCGCTGACAGATACGATATCCGCTATTTTTTCTGGTGCCTCTTTAAGCACCTCATTTTTTTCGTAATTATCACGATCTTTTTCAAAGGGGTGTACAGTAGGGAAGTCTGCTTGTAATGATTTGGTTTCTAGAATCACCGCTTCCAAAGAACATAGCTCATGCAGTTTCCACACATAGTAAAGATGATGTGTGGTCTCGGTTGTTAAAATTACTGTTTTAAGCACCGAGCCTTCTATTCCACATCGTGTTCCTTAATTTGTTCACCCTCGGAAAGGTCTTTCTTTAAACATTTCCCCAGAAGCAGGTTTTCATTCCCCGGAGCAATTCCGCCAGCAGGACGAACCCATGAAAGATCTTCCATGCTAATGACATCCCCCTTCTTAACGTTCTTAGTCACAATAATGGAGCGTCGGACTGCATGTGTCAGGGCTTCTTCGCATTTTTCTATTTTCTTCCAATTGCAACCCAACATTGCCTCGGCCGCTCTTATTCTTTTAACCAGTTCAGTCATTTCAGTCACATCCGCCGAAAGTTGGTGATCGCGAAAATCGGAAAAGTTATGTGTCAGTGTGAAATGCTTTTCTACTACACGGGCACCTAATGCAATTGAAAGAAAAGCAGCTTCGTTTCCTTTAACATGGTCAGAGTATCCAATGGTGCAATCAAGTTGATCCTTCAGTTGTAGCAAAGCCAAAAGATTGGCCTCATTTTCCGGAACAGGGTAACTGCATACACAATGTAAGACCGCCAGCCTTTCTTTTATCATATTTGAAGACCAATTTGCAGTCAGAATTTTAAAGGTTTTTTTAACATCCTCAATGCCAAGTAACCCAAGCGATAATATCGTCGGCAGACAGTGTCCCGATACTTTCTTTATCAATGGATAAAAGTTGTTATCTCCAGATGCAATTTTTATTCCGTCAACAAAATGGGAAAGGGCATCTGCACTAGCTAAATCAAAAGGAGTCGAAAGAAATAATAAGTCATGTCTTTTGGCATGTATTGATAACTTTTCAAACTGTTTGAAAGTCAATTCATAAGACTTAAGTTTAGCAAATCTGGGAGCATCGAATTTACTTACATAATTTTCGGTCCGAAAGGTTTGAAACTTTACAGCATCTGCACCCGCTTCAGAGGCAGCATCAATCATTTCTTTGGCGAGTTCGAAGTCTCCTTCATGGTTGTTCCCGATCTCAGCAACAATGAGAACTTTCTCGCTGGTATCAAACTTACCGATCTTCATGAATCCACATTTATAAAGGGTCCGTGGTAGTGATGTACAAATTGAGAATTTATGACTTTGAAACCCATTTTCTCATACATTCTTAAGGAAGGAATATTGGATGCTTGGGTGCCGACCAATAGTTTTTTTTGAGTTATATCCACCCTTTTAACGAAATCAATCATCTGCATGGCCAAGCCATTATTTCTATGGTTTGAATCGACAGCGATTAAATCGATGACATTTTCTGTGATACCATGTAAGAGGAGGAGAAAGGCAACGGCTCGATTGTTTTCAGAGGCTACTACCATGGTATCTCCGCGTTTGCCTAAAAAGAAATTGCTAGACCAATGTTTCTTTATTTTATCGGCCTTGGCAGAGGAAAACTTTGGATCTTTGTGAAATCGATCAAAAATAAAACTTTGACGGGCAATTTCTTCCACATCTTTTCGATCACTAATGCTTGCTAGTCTAATTTGGTATCCATTGTTTTGATGCGGCTCAATTTTCAATTCGCATCGCATTTCTTGTTTTAAAGTCACATTTGTTTCGATCACTTGGAAACCAACGGCTTCAAGATGACTGAGATCGGATTGATTGGAGCAATCGGTAATAGCATATAGAAAAGAATTTCTGCCAGTTGTGGCAAATTGAGACGTATCAAGCTTAAGGGGTTCCTTAACCCGAAAAGAAGGTATCTCAAGGATCTCTTCCAAAAATAGATCTTGTTGGGCAACCTTTTCGGATTCGATTTTAAGATTCAGAATAGAAGGATTTGTACCAATTAATGTAATCTACATACCCTTTTTCGAGGGGATGTTCTGGATTGTAGCCAAGCAGCAGACTTGCTTTTTCTATCGAGAGAGTACCCCGGTCGGGGGTGAGGCTGTCCTTCGGGGTATATTGAACTTCTAAATCATCGAAGTTGGCTTGCATAATATTTGCCATGTCTGCAAGTGATCTAGAATCCCCATAAGTCAGATTAAAAGTCTGGTTCCGAGCCGCATCCTTTGAAATAACCAACTCTATGCCCTTGACCAAGTCTTTGATGTAGGTGAAGTCTAATTTGTCGGATCCATCACCGGCGATGTTGATGTCTTTGCCCGTGAGAGCATTTTCGATAAATATTTGACCTACTCTTCTACTGACGCACCTTTCCCCGTACAGAGCGGATGGGCGAATTATGGTATAGGGAAGGTTGAAAACCTGGTTGTATGCAATGACTAGTTTTTCTCCACCATATTTAAGGGCACCGTAAATACCAAGTGGGTTACAGTTTGATTCTTCGGTAACGGAGGTATCGTCAAAGTGACCATAAACCATGCTGGAAGAAAAGTAGATGAAATGCTCGACCCGATCTCTCGATGCATCGAGTGCATTTTCGAGAGTACGGAAACTATGATCAAAGGTACTGTAGGGGTCTTTATTCGATTTATTGGCATGCGAAACCGCCGCGAGCTGAATTACTATTTGTGGATGGATCTGACTGATCAGTTGGCTAAGGGCATGATAATTGCGGGCATCCTGAACGAAAAGAGGAATTTGGGCTTCCTGCAAGAGACGCTGCCGTTCATTCAAAATACGAAGGTAAAGGGCACGGTTTACGCTGTCGTAAGCAGTCGCACTGAAGGAGGCAAGGTTGTTTACTTGCAGGCTGTCGATAATCGAAACTTCAGCTCCCAGCGAGTGAAGGTGTAGTGCGAGATTATGACCAATGAAACCGGCTCCCCCAATGAGTGCAATTTTTTTCCCATTAATTTTTTCCATAGTCATTGTTTGTTAATGTTCCCTCAAAACGGAACAAATACCCTCTGCGACCGTTTGCATGTCAATGCTGTCAAGGTGTGGACCGACTGGTAGGGCGATAATCGAATTGCTTATTGTTTCTGCATTTGGGCAGAATGTGTTTCCATATTTATCGTTGTAGTAAGTCATGTGAGGAACGGGGTGAGGATAATAAATACTAGTACCGATACCCTTTGACTTAAGCTGATTCATGATGGTAGCACGATTTTCTGCCAAGTGAGCATCCAAAATTATCCCCATGCAGTAATGACTACTCTTACGCAATTCATCGATAGGTTGAGGGAGGATACGGAACTTATTTTCAGAGCGGAGCAAAGATTCAAGCATATTGAAATTGGTTTTTCTTTTTGCCAAAAAGGAGGGGAGCTTCTTCATCTGCTCAATTCCAATGGCAGCATGCACTTCGCTCATTCTGTAGTTATAGCCTAAGTCGATTACATCGTAGTCACCGGGTATTTTTCTTTCACCGTGCGAACGGTTGACTCCAAAAGCCTTTAGCAATCTTAACTTTTGGGCTAAGGCTTCATCTTTCAAGATGATCATTCCACCCTCTGCAGTGGTAAGGTGCTTCACCGGGTAAAATGAAAAGCAACCTGCATCTCCAATCAATCCGGTATGCCTTCCCTGGTGCGTAGCACCAGGAGATAGGGCACAATCTTCCAACAGGAAAAGCCCATGTTTTTGGGCAATCTTGGATATTTTCTCCATTTCAGCAGGCACGCCAAGATAATGGACAACGGCCAAGGCTTTAGTGCGAGGAGTGATCAAGGATTCAATAGTTGTAAAGTCGATATTGCCAGTTTCCAGCTCGGCATCTGCGAAAACCGGACGAGCACCGGTGAGTTCGACGGCATGGGCAGTAGCGACATGTGTTTGACTGGGAACAATAACTTCATCGCCAGGGCCAAAGCCCAATGCGTGATAAATCAAATGCATCCCTGCCGTACATGAAGAAACGCTGATCGCATGAGGTGCATTGGTGAACTGAGCAAAGGCAGTCTCAAAAAGCTCACTCTTGGGGCCGTGAACGAGAATTGGGCCAGAAAGTACATCAGACACTGCATGCTTTTCTTCTTTTCCAAGAATTGGCTGACCAAAGGGGATTTCTTTTATAATCATAAGATTTTTTCGTAAACCAGTTCCTGAGAAGTACCCGTTAGGATGGACTGATCGATGGCAAGACACACGCTCATCGCATCAAACACTTCTTGTTTAGTTATAATGGGTGGATTTCCGGAAGAAATTGAATTTACGAAATCTTTTAGCAAATCTCCCTTGGCCGTTCCAGGGTAAGCGGAAGAAACTTTTTCTGATCTCTCTATTGGGTCTCTGGACCAAAAGTAGTTTGTGCCTGAATGACATTGTTCAAAAGTTCCCTTTGTTCCATAAACGCAAAGCTTGTGGTGATGAGGTGCTACGGACGCAAAATTTGAGGTTATTTGTCCCGTGCTTCCATCTTCAAATTGTAAAACTGAGGTAGTCAGCGAAATTCCTTCAAATTGGGGAATTGAAGTAGCAATCTTGTTACCTCTTGCAGAAACGGAAGAAACTTTTTTTCCTGACAACCAAAGCAATAGATCAATGATATGTATTCCTCCACCAAGGGTAACGGAATAATTTGGGATTTGACCTCGCCATCCATTGGTTAATTTTTGCAGGCGGCCATAGTCGTAACTCCCTTCGCAATGAAAAATCTCTCCCAAGAAGCCAGATGAAATTCGCTCTTTTAATTCAGTAAAGCGGGGAGTTTTTCTTAAAATGTGGTTGGATGAAAGGGAAAGGTGGGGACGAGCAATTAGCTCTTTAGAAATATTTTTTAACTCTCTTTGAGATAAACAGAGTGGTTTTTCAACGAAAACATGTTTGTTGTTTTGAAGAGCACGAATGATTTGCTTCTCATGGTCGTCGTCGTAGGAAGCAATACAGATGAGATCAATCTCTGTGTCATCAAGAATCGAATTAGAAACAGAAGTTAATTGGCAAGATGGAAATTTTTTACCGACTGAGGAAAGAGTTCGCTCATTCAAATCGCAAAGTGCAACCAGTTGACATTGAGGGTGCTCTGAGAGTGCTTTTGCATGACTTTCTCCGACGCCAAGACCAACGACTGCAGCTTTTAATCGATCCCTCAATTTAATTCTCTGTGTTTAGAGAAAAAGTTTTCTAATTCTCTCCATGACAGATTACATCTTTTTGACTCTGATAAAACTTTTTGGGCGATGTCTAAGTCGTTTGGAGTATCTACAGAATGATTGGCGAAAGAGTAATCCTGGCCACTAGTAAACGAAACCACATTGAAATCGCAGTAATTTTTGTAAAAAAAGGGTGTAACATGCTCTTTTTCCTCCGGTAAGAGCTTTAGCTTACAAAGTCTAAAAAGTGTCTCAGTTTTAATGATTTCAACAGATTGACCTTTGGGAAAAGTACGTGGGGAAACATTTGTGACTACATCCGGATTTGAAATATTATTTAGCTCAATTGCCTGGTCCACAACTCGCCAATCTAAAAATGGGCTGTCCCCACTGATTCTAATAAAATAAGAAGCGTTGACCATTTTTGCCGCTCCATGCAGTCGTAGCATTACATTATTTAAACTACCTCGGAAGACTTTAATGCCTATTTTTTTTGCTTCTCTTTCAATAGCGTCATCAGAGGGGGTTGTTGATGTAGCTACTAAAATATTTGTGACTTTGCTGGAATGTTTAAGTCTATAAATTGTATGTTCTAAAATACTTGAATCACCAAGTTTTTCCAGTGCCTTACCAGGTAATCTTTTGGAATTAAATCTCGACTGGATAATTGCCAGCATTAACTGGTGGAAACGATTTCTAAGCTACTATTAGAGCTGCATAAAGTGCTGTTCTCTAAAGCAGCTTTTTTATGATCAAAAATTTGAAGGGATGGCAAAAGATCGTCAAGTACATCAAAATGTAAATCGTCTTTTGTACCTAGCCAAAAATAAAGAGGGTACGAGCCAGTTAACAAGTTATGTTCTGTCAGACTAAGTTTAACGGTCAATTCCCTGCCTTCTTTTATTTCTGAATGAGAAATGACTTCATCTAGAGCAATTATGTTATATTCTTGGGATTCAGTTCTGACAAATAACTGCAAGCGTAGATCAGCCAAATCATCAAAAGCGATGATTGAGATGTGGAATACGATAACCTCACGAGGTTTGAAACTTTTGCGAATCTTTCCACTGTTGTCGCCGTAAACAATTTTATCGAATCGTGCGAAACCTACACCTCTTCTTCTCTCTGAACGATAATAGGCATTAAAATCCAGGGACAATTGTTGTTTAGATTTGGTGTAAGAAGTAATTATGTCAGGAGTTTCTCCGATTGCGGTAATACTTCCTTTTTCAAGGAGAATACTTCTTTTACATAATTTTTTGATCATCTCAAGATTGTGACTAACAAAAAGAATTGTCATTCCGCTTTCAGCAACATACTGCATTTTTTCAATGCATTTTTTTTGAAAGGCCAAGTCTCCAACCGCGAGGACTTCGTCAACAATAAGAACATCTGGTTTTAAGTGAGCTGCGATTGCAAAGGCTAGGCGAACATACATCCCGCTTGAATATCTCTTCACAGGAGTATCTATAAATTTTTGGATGTGCGCAAATTTTACAATTGAATCGAAAGATTCTTTTACTTCCAATTTTGATAATCCAAGAAAAGCTCCATTAAGAAAAATATTTTCACGGCCAGTCATGTCTGGATGGAAACCAGTGCCCACTTCGAGAAGAGAAGCAACTTTTCCTCTTATTACCGCGCTCCCTGAACTGGGCTCTGTAATGCGAGAAAGAATTTTCAAAAGGGTGGACTTGCCGGCTCCATTGTGTCCGATGATTCCGAGAGCCTCGCCAGGAAATGCTTGAAAAGTAATTCTATTAAGAGCACAAAATTTTTTTGGGTCAGTCTTTGAATCGATTTGCTTGAACCCTATTCTTTGTCCAAATCTTCTGATGTCATGGATCAAAGAACCTATACCGATAGTTCCCAATCTATAATTCTTGGTGAGGTTTTGGACGTCAATAATTGGATTACTCAAGGTGCAATCAATTGGTTAGGCAAAATCAACATAGCTTCGCTGTGTTTTATTGTAACAAATAAGTCCAAGGGATATAATAAATACAGTTGAAATTATGGAAGGGACGGCGAATTCTAAGTCACAAGCAGATGCTTGCCCCAAGATTAAATACCTGAATGACTCTACAATAAAAACTAATGGATTCCACATTATAAGAGCTTGGTATTTTTCAGGAATTTCTGAAATGGGGTAAATAACTGGCGATGCATACATTATAAACTGAGTTAAGAGGCCAGCGAGTCTGCTTAAATCTCTGTATTTTACTGAAATTGATGAAATTATAAAGCCCACGCCCAATCCTAGGGCTGCTAATTGGAAAATAAGTAAAGGTAGAATGAAAATCGTCGATAAAGGTCCAACATGAGTTGTAGGAACTTGAAATTTGAAGATGTATACAGCTATAAATAGGACAATAAACTGAATGAAAAAATTTAATAATAAAGATATGGATTGGCCGATCGGAGGGATCAATCTTGGAAAATAAACTTTAGAGAAAATTCCAAGATTAGCTTGTAGGGTATTTGAACTCATGCCTAGAACGCTTGCAAAATATTGCCAAGCAAGATTTCCGCACAAATAAAATAAAAAAGGGGGAAGACCATCTGTCGAGAGGCCAGCAATATTACTGAAAACGACAGAAAATACAGCACTCCCCACAAGGGCTTGAAATACAACCCAAAAAGGACCTAAAATTGTTTGTTTATAGGAGGTAACAAAGTCTCGCCGAACAAGTAAATAGAGAAGATCTTTGTAATTCCAAATTTCATGTAAATCAAAATCTAGCCAAGACTGGTTAGCCTTAATTAGAATTACTTTAGAAGATTTTGCCATGAACTAACTTTGAAGTGAGGGTCATCTCTAAACTTTAAAATAATGTGTAAATCAATGGTGCATAGCTACTACCTGACATAATGATCAAGGCTCCGAAGAGTAATAACACAATAATAATTGGGGTAAGCCACCATTTTTTGTTATGGATGATCATCAGAAAAAGTTCCTTGATAAAGCCATTATACTTTTCTTCACTAGAAAGTTTATTAAAGTCTTCAGTTTTTTTTATTTTCATCATAAATAAAATTTTAAAATTGACGCAGGTATTGTTTATTTGACTCTTTTTGTTTTACATCACGCCAATGTGATTCTGCTTTTGGGGACATTTTTTTCATGTTTGCTTTTCCAAAAATTCTGATGACTAATGCGAAAGGAGAAAAAATGCAGTAGTAGAAAAAGGGCAGAGTAGTCCATGTTATAGCAGTATCAAAAACAAAAATAAATTTATGCCAAAACCACGAAATTATTAAGAAAATATTTTCGTTGACCAAGCAAAGTAATCCACAAAGCGCTCCAATCCCGCCAATCCAGAAAGCGATTCTAAAGTCCAGTGTATTAGATTTAGCTGATAGATAAATAATTCCTGTCCAAAGGATGCCAACAACTGGAAAGCCAAAAATAAGCTTTAGGGAGAAAAGAAACCTTTCTTTTTTTGAATATTTCTGAGTCACTTGAGGCTAATCGAGCTCAAATTTCAAGATATGTGAGTCTTTGGAGATTTTATTTTTTGCGGGTTGTTTTGTTTTGTAAAGAATGTGATTCTCAAGTACCAAAATATTCATTTCTGTTGCCATAAAGCACCTGTATGCATCTTTTGGAGTGGAGACAATTGGTTCTCCTCTTACATTGAAGCTTGTGTTTACAATGACACCCGATCCAGTCCGTTGTTCAAACTTTTTTATCAGACGGTAATATCGTTTATTACGATCTTCAGATACAGTTTGGATTCTTGCGGAATAATCAACATGAGTAACCGCGGGAATATTGGATCTCTTCAATCTTACTTCTTTAAGTAAGTTTAGCTCTGTTTTTTTATCTTTGTCTTCTTTGCTTGGTGTAGTTCTGATTAATTTGCATACAGGAGCAACAAGAAGCATGTAAGGGGATGGACTTTCTAAATCGAAATAATCCTTGGTTCTTTCTTCCAGTACACTTGGAGCGAAAGGACGGAATGATTCGCGATACTTAATACTAAGATTCATTTGACTCTGGCTTTTTTCGCTTCGAGCGTCTCCGATTATGCTCCGATTTCCTAGTGCACGCGGACCAAATTCCATGCGACCATTAAACCATCCGACTATCATATCATTTTCAATTGCCGAGCATACTTCTTCTAGTAATTCTGTTTCATTTTCAAAAATTTGGGAAACTCCGCCTACATCATTCAAAAAATCTGAAATTTGATCATCATCAAATTTTGGCCCCAGATAACTTCCTTTCATTGAGTCGTTTGAGTTTACTTTTCTGTCGCGATCCAAAAGTTGGTAGTTTGTGAATAAGGCCGCTCCGAGTGCACCTCCTGCATCCCCAGAAGCAGGCTGAATCCAGATATTGTCAAATATGTTTTTTGCCAAGAGTTTTCCATTCGCAACGCAATTAAGAGCTACACCGCCAGAGAGGCACAGGTTTTTTTTCCCAGTTTCTTCACGGGCGTAACTAGCTATTCGTATTACGGTTTCTTCTGTAACTGCTTGAATCGAAGCTGCAATGTCGATTTCCCTTTGTGTGATTTTATTTTCCGGTTTGCGTGGTTCTCCATCAAACAATTTTGCAAAGCGATGATTAGTCATCGTTAAGCCATGGCAGTAGTTAAAATAATCCAAATTCATTTCAAAAGAGCCATCTTCTTTAAGGTCTATAAGATATTCTAGAATCGTATCTCTGTAAACCGGTGAGCCATATGGAGCTAATCCCATGAGTTTATATTCTCCTGAATTAACTTTGAAACCGCAGAAATATGTAAATGCACTGTATAGAAGACCAAGGGAATGAGGAAATTGAAGAGCTTTTAAAAGTTTCATCTGGTTGCCTTCGCCTGACCCGATTGTAATTGTATCCCATTCGCCTACACCATCCATCGTCAAAACAGCAGATTCCTCGAACGGACTTGGGTAGAAAGCACTAGCAGCATGAGACTCGTGATGACTTGTGAAAACGAGGGGCTTATTCCATTTACCAGGTAATCCTTTCTTTATTTCTCTTGGTAAGTGAAGCTTATTCTTTAGCCATTGAGGCATAGCTCGAACAAATGAACCGAGTCCATAAGGAGCAAAGCTCAAATAGGTATCAAGCAATCGATCGAACTTGAGAAAGGGTTTTTCGTAAAATACAACCTGATCAATGTCATCAAGCTTGTAACTTGCTTCTTTAAGGCAATAATTAATTGAATGTTTGGGAAATGCCTCGTCGTGTTTTTTGCGTGTGAATCTCTCTTCTTGTGCCGCCGCTACTATTGAATCGTCACATATAAGAGCTGCTGCACTATCGTGGTAGAAAGCCGAAATCCCTAATATTTTAGACATAATAAGCAGGCTTTAAAAATAAATATTAAGTTTATTTTCATAAAGTATGATCTGCGATAACTAACTTCTTTGCTAATGAAATGGCTAATTTTGTATGCCCTTTGGCACTAAGATGTATTCCATCCTTGAGTAAAAACTTAGCTTTGAATGATTCAGCGTCTTCCCACCATTCGCTGGTGTAATGACTGAAATGTGTGGTTTCTTTACTTAAAGAAATTGGATGTATTGGAAGAAACCAAATCTTTGCTGTCGGAAAAGAAGATTTTATTTGATTTAGCAAATCAATTTGATGGAAGTTAACTTTTTGCTTTGAAATTCCCTCTGAGAGATCATTGATTCCTGATTGAACAACTACGAGGTTAGGATTTATATGATTTGGTATATTTTTTACTGAATCTCGAATTGCTAGTGTGTTGGCTCCTGGCTTTGAAAACACATTGGTTTGTATTGGCAAAATACTTTTTAACTTGGTTATAAATCCTCTCGGGCGAGTTCCCTCGTGAGTGATGGAATCACCAATAAATAGTATTTTATTAAATGCTAATCTCTGTGAATCCAGGACATTAAACTGTATAGAGAAAGAGTCCCAACGAAATTGAAAAATTATTACAAGCACTAAGGCAACAATTACTGAAAAATATGATATTAATTTTAGAATAATATTTTTTTTCCTAAACGCTGTTAGAACCATAAACCCTGAAAGAGAAAGAGTAACTGCTAAAAAAGGATGGGTTGCTAATTTGACTAGGAACGAATCCCACATGTAGAGGAAAGTTGAGGGACGAGAGATCTGACAGCAGTGCGAAATCGAGATAGTTGTCTTTCAAATAATATAGAAAATAAGAGACAAAAAATTAGTACTAGCAATATACTGCCTTTAATTTCTAAAAAATTTATTTTCCCTGAAGCCCAAAGAGCACTAATAAATACTATGAGGGGAAAATGTAGTACATACAGGGAAAAGGAGCAACCCGCTAGACTTTTAATTGTTTTCTGTATTCGGCTATTGCCTGGTGCATTTAGGGTAAACCAACGACTGGAGCCGTAGATGAGGAAAGCACAGGAAGTGGCAATCAGATAATCATCAAGAAATTTAGCAGAGTAAAAGAGCGGAGGCATTCCTAATCCTGGTTTATCCCAAGGATGCCAACTACCCCAGCGATCAATCAGTAAGGAAAACAAAAAAAATCCGCTGATTACGATTAGGCAAATAGCAATTGAAGTAGAAGGTCGAAACAATTTGCAACAGTGGTAGGCGATAACTCCAAATAACCAACAAGGTAAGAGTAATAATACTTTTGGACCAGCAATAAGAACCCCCAAACCACCTACAGCAATTTTGTTTTTAAGCGTAGGCAAAAGCATAAAAGCTCCAAAAATTAGGTAGTAAAAAAATTCATATGAAAGGGACCAAAAAGGGCCATTACTTCCAGGGCGAATACTGAAAAACCAGGTTTCGTGGAGGAAAAGTGCGGATAGCAATATTTTTGTTTCTTGGTGATTGCTTGAGAGCATTAAATCATATGTTTCCGGGTGAATTCTTTGACCTAACCAATCAAGAATAAAACCTATTGTAAGAGCAGGAAGTACTACTGACCAGAGTCTAGTAAGCCGATCAAATGCATACTGATAAAAAGTTAGTTTGTTTTTCCTGTCGACAGACCAAGCAATAACAAATCCGGAAAGAACAAAAAAAATAATAACATAATCTAGTCCATTTTGTGGACCAATTGAGCTTTCTCCAAAAAAACATGAGAAGTTTGTATGCCCTAAAAAGACGCAGGATGCAGCACCAATCCTCAAAAAATCAAGAAATGTACTCAAATTGAAGAATTTTTTGGGTACTGCAAATTTCGATCCAGTGAAATTTCTAAAATGTTAAGAAGTAGTGCAGATGATATTGGATCAAAGCTAATCCTACTTACAACAATAAATCCCTCCAATATCCACAATAGTATTGTTTTTGTAGACCACTACTTAAAGTTGAACACAAACATAAATAAGAGTACTTTGATTATCCATGCTGATTTTTTGATATTGTCACAAAATTATCAATGTTATAGGGAAGTGTGCAAATTGAATCTTTGGTGAGCGAGCGTTTCTAGCTTACGAACTGCAGATTGGATGGATTCGGTATTTGCAATTGCTAAAGCAAGCATCGTTCCTCCCACATTTCTTCGACCTTCGATTGCAGATTGGATACGCCCTTCAAAATTATAGCCTCCTTTTGGAAAGTGGTTTGGTTGTCCACGAGAAATTTTGTGTGGCCAAAAACAACGAAATACAAATAGCTTACTTTGATGCTTCGAGAATTCGTAAGCTTCAAAAAAAATTCTGTGTTCATCAACAATAATCGGAATCAAGATGGGATCTGCTCCAATAGGTGGCAAAATTTGAGTTAGTCCTGTGAGGGGTAGGCATGATTCTGGCGAGTGGGTCGACAGCACTGCAGTACAAGCTCCCCCTGAAGCCCAGTTTGCTTCGAAGGATTGCCAGTTTTCATTTCGATGATTAATTTCAAAATTTCCATATGGATTCCATTTAGCCCTAAATCGATCTTGCCATTGATGAGAACGGGCACTTTCGAAATGAAGTTGTGCGTTTATTTGTCTGGAAATGGAATTCTCGTTTAATACAATTTCTGATTCGTTCAAGTCTAGAACCAATCGTGGTAGATTAACCATTTCTCTTTCGTAGTTTCTGAAGTGCATTTCGGTTCCAACAACAGTTAAAATTATAAAGATGATGGAAAAAATACTTAGTGGTATAGGAGGAGAAACACATAAATTTCTCCAATTACTTTGATTGGTACCAAGGGTTGTAAGAAATAATCCACCTTTGGATATGCGTGCAAGCAAAAGTATGGAAATAAAAATTAATCCAGTTTCAATAAACCCCATTAGGTCGTGAAGATTTGGAATTGAAAAATCGCCCACCGAAAACAAAGAATTCTCGATCAGATGTCCTTTACCTTTAACTTTTAAGAATGATAGACTAAAGGCACGAGCGAGATTAAAAAAAAGTGCAATTAATAATCCTCCTACAGTAAGAAAAAATCGGTGAATTAGAGGAAAAGAAAAATAAGCACCTAGGAAGAGCGAAACTACAATTGAAGCCTGTAAACCATTAATACCACTACAAGCTTGATCAACTCCAACTTTTCCAAAAACGCCAACATCAATAACGGTCCCAGCTAAGGTTGCTTCATGCTCTAACAATAGAAGTGCATCTACAATCATGGATGACACTTTTTCCTGTAGCCACAAAGTGAGCTCTAGGTCAGTGGAAAGAGGCCAAGGGATAGCAACTAGGAAAAAAAGAAGTGGAAAGAGAAATCGTTTAAGATCATAATCTCTATTTTGAATAAAAGCTAAAAATAGCATAGAGAGTAAGAATACTGATACATAAAGAACTAAATTGATGAGTCGCCAATCTGAATTTGCTTCTCTTATAAGCCAAATAGGCAAAAGGGAAAAAATTAAGGGAATACCTAAGATATAAGATATTAAAGTCTTTTTAGTGTGATAAAAGCTCTTACTTAGAACCTCTTGAGGTTGAACTTTGATAATCAAAAACAAACATAGGAAAGGAACCAAGAATCCATGGGAATACTGATCATTTGTTTCCCATACTGTAGCAAGTTGATAGAGTAAAAGGATCCAAATTCCTAGAAGGGAAAACATTCCCAAAACGGTTCTCATTTTTTGCTTCAGATTAGTTTTAATCATTTGCTAATGGAGCAATTTTAGGAAAAAGTTTAACTAAGCTCTCTTTTTCAGCTTTGTCCATCTTTTCAAAATCTACACTCGTAAGCAGAATATCCCCTTTTTCAGTATCGTGGTTTAGATAGTAAACTTTTGATGCAATTAAAGCCCAAGCTGATCTTCCACTTCCCCATTTTCGCCATTCTTTGGGTTCCCCAAGCGCGACGAGTGCATTACTGGGATCTTGATTCCTAATATGTGCCAGAGCCAATGTTATTTTAGTATTGAAGTTGTAGTGAAGTGAATACTGTTCCTCTGCTTGTTCCATCAAATCAGTCATTTCTGTAGATGAGGGAAATAAATCTGGGTCGAGAAGACTAAAATATAAATATGCGTTTTCTAATTCTGGTTGTTGTTTTCTCATGTCTTTGAGCTTAGACAGCCAAGACAATAATTCTTTCAAATCTGCTGATGCAGAACGATGTTCAATCAATTTATCCAAGGCAAATTTTTGATGAATTGGCTTATCGATGATTTTCTCGAGCAAATGGCAAACGCTAATTATGTCCTCGACAGATTCCAGATAGTAACAAATTGATCGAACTTTTCTTGGGTCTTCTGAAATAAGGGGTAATAACCTATCTATTATTTTGCGGGCTTCATCAAATCTACTGCTCATGGATAATGATCTAGCTTCTACAACTAATCTCCAAATTAGAGGTATGATTGGTGCATCGTTTAGCTCTTGGCTTATTCTTTCTGTATCCCCTAGTCGGGCAAGGGCACTCATTCTAAGCTTGAACAAATCTTCATCTACTTTCGCTCTCGATGCGGGAACATAATGTATCAAATGTTCGAATGCACCAAGTTTACCTAACCAGTTGGAGAGTATCAATAGTTCTTCTTTATTATCTAAACTGAACATTGAAGCACACTGAGAAATGATTTGATTCTGCTCAGAAGTGTTTTTGGTCTTGGTATAAAGTAATGCAAAAACTCGAAGAAAATCAATGGGTTTAGACGATGAATTTGATCTTAATAATTCAATGCATCTATCTAAGGCGTTTTGACTAAGTGGTTCAATTAAATTGATTAAAGTCATATGCCTTATTGCTTCAATACCGGTTTTATTCCTTCTCGTTGATAAGGAGGCAAGCTTACGACTTATATTAATTGCTTGAGTTTTATTATTTGAATTTACAATTATTTTTGTTGCTAAAAAATTTGCTTCGGGGAAATCAGGATTTTTTGAGAGAATTTTTTCAACTCGATCAAAAGCGAGTTCAAGGTAACCGGTTTCAGCTAGAAGTTCAGCTAATGAAAGAGCATTGGATGGGTTTGAAATCCAAACTTCGTTTTGTTCTAACTCCTGACCTAACTTTACAGCAATCGTAGCAGCAACTTTCATTTCATCGCTTTTTAGTTGGCCCTCTTTGAGCAAATTCAAACACTTGTTTAATAAAACATTCTTTTCCTCTAGGTCCACATCTACAAAAGCAGATTTTGACCATAATATAATAGCCTTCAACGGTTCTAACCTGAACAAAAGGTTCAAATAGTTCTCCTCAGCATCTTTATTTTGTGGGTTTAATAATAGAGCAATACGAGCCTTTCTGACCCCGGTTGCTAGAAGTCCGCCCGCATTATCGATCGAGGAGTCTAAGTATACTTTAGACTGGTACAGAAGTCGATTGCCTTTCAATTCCTTTAATTTATCTGTGTAAAGATCGAATGAAAAAAACAAACAACCAAATATAAAAAGTAAAACAAGTGAAATGTAGTATGTTATGTTCAACGCAAAGTTAAATAAGTATGATAATATTACTGGAAAAAATGACTATATTAGGCATTATTAACAATTTAGTCTTTTCCTAAATAAGCAATACAGGTTTTTTAACAACGCTACCGCTCTTGGCCGTTTGCTAAAATGCAAAGCCAATCGGTTTTTTTCCAATTATATTTTCTTTGCAAATTAACCAGTGCCCAACGGATGAGCACCGGGGAAGTCTAAAGAATTTTCGTCAATCTCCATTTCCGTCGGTTGACCCAGAATTTCAAAAAGTACCTTGACTCTTTCTCTTGCTGGAATGAGCTGAGTCACTTTTCCTTCTCCGCCTTTAAACAAACCTGCGATGATTTGAACACCATCACCAACTTTATGAGGGTGATCAGGAATCTCTACAATACCGTCTGGGGAAATGAGTCGAAGTTCGATCATAACTTTAGGAGGGATGGGAACAGGTACTTCCTTCCTCCTAACAATATACGCAATACCACGGGCAAAATGTACATTTCTCAAGTGAACAACAGGATCAAAACGGGCAAATAAGTAACCAGGGAAAAGTGGCTTTATGAAGGTGGGCGATGCTTTTTTTGGACGGATAGTTCGAGGTAGAAATACTTCAACGGAGTCAAGGGTGGACAAGGTAGCGGATGCAACATTCTCCATTCTTGGTTTTGCTCTTAAACAATACCAGCCAACTGACCAATCATCGAGGCTATCTTTTTGACTCATAACTTTAATAACCTTGCAAGTGCTGGCAAAAGACGTCCGCTCGCTTTGGTCAGGCGTTTGAGTTTTTCAATTCGGATATTGTAAAATTCAAAATCTTCGGAAGATTCTGCAGGCATCTCTTTTTCCATCCTTTTAATCCG
>MDTC01076916.1_pt1 | contig 20818 bp, 23 predicted proteins | sample 811181 | NCBI WGS metagenome assembly MDTC01 (sample SAMN05326644, study PRJNA326480) | marine metagenome | isolation source: seawater | place: Pacific Ocean: North | collected 2011 | reverse complement strand
CGACAGAAGAAAATATGAGATTCATGAGTGAATTAAGTAAAAATCAGTCTCGTATCGAGAATATTATGATTGCAGGAGGAGGCATTGTTGGAATGACATTAGCTGCTAAACTTTCACAAAAATTTTCAACAAAAATTATAGAAAAAGATTTAATAAGATCTAAATTTCTATCAGAGTCTTTAGAAGATACAGTTGTATTGAATGATGATATTTCAGATGAATCTTTATTAGATAATGAAGGAATTGAGGAAGTTGATTATTTCTGTAGCGTTACTAATGATGATCAAATGAATATTTTATCAGCAAAACTGGCAAAAGATTTAGGAGCAAAAAAATCAATAGCAATTATTAATAAACTCTCATATAGAAAATTAGTATCTAAAGAAATCGACGTAGTTGTCTCTCCTGAAGATGTAACTATAGGCTCTATTTTAGCATCGGTAAGAACAAGTGATGTAGTTAAAGTGCATTCTTTAGGCTTTGGAGAAGCAGAATTATTAGAAATTATAATTCATGGTGATAGTAAAACATCAAAAGTAGTTGGTAAAAAAGTATCAGAATTAGAATTACCATCAGGTTGCAGGATTGGCGCAATCTATAGAGAAGGTAAAGTCATATTGTTGAATGATGATGCGAGTATACAAAGCAATGATCGATTAATTATTTACTTACTTCATAAAAAGGATTTTTCTAAGCTTGCTAAACTACTTCAAGTAAGTATCGGTTTTTTTTAAATGAACTATTATCAAATACTCAAGATAACCGGCATTATCCTATTAATTTTTAGTTTTTTTCTACTAATACCGTTAATAGTGTCTTTTTACTATGCTGAAAGTATAGACAACTTTCTACAATCTTTTTTGATAGTATTTTTCTCTGGTCTAATTGCATATTTTCCTAATAAAAAAGAACAATCCCAAATTAAAATAAAAGAAGGATTTCTTATTGTTGCAATTTTTTGGTTTGTGTTAAGCATCTTTGGTTCAGTGCCTTTCATACTAGATAAACAACTTAATCTTAGTTTGGTAGACGCAATATTTGAATCAACCTCTGGGTGGACAACAACAGGTGCTACCATTATAAATAATATTGAAGAATTAAGTAGACCACTTCTTCTTTACCGCCAACTACTTCAATGGTTAGGAGGTATTGGTATAGTCGTGCTTGTTCTAGCAATATTACCAATTTTAGGTGTAGGCGGAATGTACCTATATAAAGCTGAAACATCATCACCAATTAAAGATAATAAGTTGTCTCCAAGAATTACCGAAACCGCAAAAAGTTTATGGGGCGTTTATATTATATTAACTATTGCATGTATATTACTTTACAAACTTGCTGGTATGAATTACTTCGATGCTATAGGCCATAGTTTTTCTACAGTATCTATAGGAGGATTTTCTACACACAGTGAGAGCATAGGGTATTACTCAAGCGATTATATAAAAATAATATGCATGTTATTCATGTTCTTAAGTGCATTAAACTTTGTGCTCCATTTTCTATTTTATAAAACAAAATCCTTTAATAACTATTTCTCTAATTCTGAAACTAAAACATTTTTAGCAATAATTATTGGACTTTTATTTTTAGTTTTCCTTTTCTCACTAGGAGGGAGATTGGCATCAGTCGATAATATAGATTTAGTGTTCCATGTTTTATCATTTATAACTACATCTGGTTTCACCGTTTCAGAGTATAATGTATGGCCAACATTTGTTATTACACTAATATTCCTATCAAGTTTCATAGGTGCCTGCGCAGGATCTGCTGGTGGAGGTATGAAGGTTATAAGGATAACTATTGCTCTTAAGTCCATTAAAAAACAATTATTAAAGGTAATTCATCCAAAAGCTCTAATATCTATTAAAGTAAATGATAAAAAAGTAGAAGATGTAACTATTGAGACTATTTTGTCATTTATAATTCTATATATAGTTATATTTTTTATATCGTCACTGTTAATAATGATGTCTGGACATGATTTAATTACATCATTTTCAACAACCGCTGCATGTATAAATAACCTAGGACCTGCTCTTGGCGAGGCATATGGAAACTATTCAGCTCTAAATGATTTTTCAAAATCATTATTATCATTAATGATGATTATTGGAAGGCTTGAGATTTACACATTTATTATTTTAATGACGAAATATTTTTGGAAATACTGACAAATGCCAAAACCTTTTATCTCAAAAAATAATCCATATGGTGAATCAGCGCTCAATGGAGAATTATTTAAGTATCAATACTTCTACCCAAGATATTGGCTCACGTGGATTTTTCTGGGTATAAGTTTTTTAATTGCTTATTTACCTAAATATTTTAGAATCATTCTTGGACAAATTATAGGGAAGATTTTATACAGTACTGGTAGGTCAAAAAGAGCAATTGTCGATATAAACTTAAAATTAACATTCAATAAACTGAATAAAGAAGGACGAATTAAGTTATCTAAATTATTTTTTAGAAATCTTGGACATATGTATATAAACCTCCCTTTACTTTGGTGGAAGAATGATGATGTACTACAAAAAATTATTGATAAAAAAGGGTTAAATTTAATAGAACACTACCTACAAAAAAATCAGAGTATAATTTTATTAGCTCCTCATTCACTATCATTAGATTTTGGCGGTCGAGCATTATCTAAATATAACTTATTAAGTATGTATAAGCCTTTTAAGAATGATCTTATGAATTGGTTTATTGGTAAATCAAGAAGTAAAAATGATGATAAAGTTATAGTTTATCCTCGAGATAAAACAAGCATGAAAAATATAATCAGAAAAATGCGTGAACCCAGTATTTTTTATTTACTTGCGGACGAGGATATAAGTGCTGATGATTCAGTTTTTTCTGATTTTTTTGACACTCAAAAAACTGCTCTTAAGTCAGTCAGTAAACTTGCTAAAATTACAAAATCCAAAGTCCTACCATGTGTATGTACATACAATTCAAAAGATGATAGGTACCACTTCGAGGTATTTCCTGAGATTGAAAACTTCCCATCTGATAATCTAGACGAAGACTGCTCTAAAATAAATTCTGTCCTAGAGAAACAAATTATGATTGATAAATCACAATATATGTGGACACTCAGGATTTACAAAAACAGACCAGATGGGAGCGATCTTTATAAGATATAATTTATGAAATTTTATAACATTACAAAACCTTTTAATAGACATTACATTAAGGTAAGTGATATCCATGAGCTATACGTTGAAGAGTATGGTAACAAAAATGGGATACCATTAATATTTTTACATGGAGGTCCAGGTGCTGGAACTTCATCAATCTATCAAAAATATTTTGACCCCGAAAAATATCGATTGGTAATGTTCGATCAAAGAGGTTCGGGAAAATCAAATCCATATGGAGAAGTTTCTCAAAATTCAACTCAATATTTAATAGATGATATAAGTTCCATTTTAGATTATCTAGGAATTGAAAAATCTCATATTTATGGTGGATCATGGGGATCAACATTAGCACTATTATACGCTGAGGCATTTCCTGATAAAGTCATCTCATTAGTATTAAGAGGTATATTTCTATGTAGAAAAAACGATATCCAATGGTTTTATCAACATGGTGCCTCTGAGATTTATCCTGAATACTGGGAAGACTATATTTCTATCGTAGATAAATCAAAGACTGATGATATTTTATCAGAGTATCATAAAATGATATTTTCAGATGATGATAGAGTTGCTCATCAAGCTTGTAAAGAATGGTCATTGTGGGAGGGGAAATGTTCTTGCTTATATCCAACTGAAAATGTCATAAATGCATTTGATGAATGCTCAGTATCACTAGCAAGGATAGAGTCTCATTATTTTAAAAATAATTGTTTCATTGAAGAGAATCAAATCATAAAAAATATAGACAAGATTTTAGATATACCATGCACGATTGTCCACGGGCAATATGATATGGTATGTCCTATCAGACAGGCATATGATCTTAAGCAAGCTTATCCTAAAGCTAAACTAATTATTGCTAGAGATGCTGGCCATTCACTTCTTGAGCCAACAATTAGCAAAGAAATATTAAATGTTTTTAATGAACTTGTACTATAAAAGATTTACATTTTTATTGGTTCTTATAATTTTTACCAATTGCTCTCCATTAAATAGTCCTGATAAAGGAAGGGAGGAAATGATTTATGCACAAAACTTAAATGAAATATTTGATGGAGAACATCTTTATGTTGACTATAAGTTTGGCGAATTTTCAATGCTAGAAATATATGAAGAAGTGCATAACACGGCAGTATTATTTTTACATGGAAGAGGACTGAACCCGAATGAGCAAAATTTAGCATATCCAGTTAGAACCGAAATGAGTAAAATTCACAATACATATAGTCTACAGTTGCCAGTATTAAAAAAACAATCCACATATTTAGAGTATTCAAAAATATTTTATGACTCTGATGAAAGAATATCATCTGCACTCAAGTACATCCAAAATAAGAATAAAGAAATAATAATAGTTGCTCATAGCTGTGGTGTGCACATGCTAATGTCATATATACAAAATAAAAACCTATCAAACAATATAAGATCCTTAGTATTAATTGGAAGTGGAGCTGTAGATAAAGGGCAGGAGCTTATTTACGAATATCCATATGGAAAAATAAAGATTCCAATACTAGATTTATTTGGCGAAAGTGACTTCAACTTAGTTTTAAAAAATGCAGATAGAAGAAAACAACTCATAAAACAAACTAGTAGTAAATCTAAACAAATTAAAATAAAATCTTCAGATCATTATCATACTGACAACAGTGAAAGAGTGATAACTTTTGTAAAGAAATGGCTAAGCAATCAATAATATATTAATATATGGCATGAGAAAAATACAAGAAAGTAGAAAAACAAAAGAAACAGATATTTCTCTTTCTTTGAATCTAGACGGGACTGGGATCAGTAATCTTGTAGCAAATCTCCCATTTTTGGAACATATGCTTGACCAAACAACTCGTTATTCTTCAATTGATCTTGATTTAAATGCTAAAGGAGACCTTCAAATTGATGCACATCATACTGTTGAAGATATAGGCATCACTTTAGGAGCAGCATTTGATAAGGCTCTGGGTGATAAAAAAGGGATTAATAGGTTTGGATATGCTTATATTCCTCTTGACGAAGCTTTGTCACGAGTAGTGATAGACTTTTCGGGTCGTCCGGGTCTCATATATAACGTAACCTACCCAAGAGCAAGAGTAGGTGAATTTGATGTCGAACTTTTAAGTGAATTTTTCCATGGCTTTAGTAATCATGCTAAGGCAACTATACATATTGATAATATCAGAGGTAAGAATGCACACCACATTGCCGAGACAATATTTAAAGCATTTGGCAAAGCAATAAATATGGCAGTTTCTTTTGATCAAAAAAATATTAACAAGATACCATCTACTAAAGAATTTCTTTAATGAAAACTATATCTGTCATAGATTACGGGATGAGCAATCTCCACAGCGTTTTAAAATCTGTTCAAAAAGTCATCAACAAAAATTATAATCTTTCTATAGCATATACTTCAAAGGATATTGAAAAAGCATCTATACTAATTCTTCCAGGGCAGGGAGCTGCAAATTCATGTTTAGAAAAACTTGCTTCTGACTTTCCTAACTTAAAAACAAATATAATGAATAAACCTTTTTTAGGAATATGTCTTGGATTCCAAATTTTATTCGATAAATCCTATGAGAATGGGGGCGTTAATTGTTTCTCTTTGATTGATGGAGAGGTAAAAGATTTTAGAGATACTATTGATAAAGATATGAAGGTTCCCCATATGGGTTGGAATAAAGTGACACAAAAATATAATCATATTCTATGGAAAGGTATTCCTGATAAATCTTTTTTTTATTTTGTTCATAGTTTCTATGCTCAGGCAAATATTGAACCAAAAATATTTTCAGATACTGATTATGAGATAAATTTTACATCATCAGTACTTCAAGATAATATTTTTGCGTGTCAATTTCATCCTGAAAAAAGTTCTAAATATGGGTTACAACTTCTTTTAAATTTCATAAACTGGACAGAAAAATTAGAATGATTATATATCCTGCAATAGATATTATAGACGGAAAATGTGTCCGCCTTTCAAAAGGCGACTATTCTTCAAAAATAATTTATTCAGATAATTTAGAAGACATTGCAAATATTTGGATAGATAATGGAACAAAGTTTTTGCACATAGTTGACCTTGATGGTGCAAAATCTGGCAGTCCCAGTAATGTTAAGGACATTCTTGAAATTAGAAAATCATTTCCGAATATCTTTATTCAAATTGGAGGAGGCATAAGAACTCTGGATACCATAGAAATGTACCTCAGTCATGGTATAAATCGAGTTATTCTTGGTACAAAAGTTTTAAAAAATAAAGCCTTTATATTATCTTTAGATAAGAGTCTTAGACAACATATCGCTATTGATATTGCTATTAAAGACGGAAAACTTGCTGGAGATGGTTGGGAGAAAACTGAAAAAGAAAATATAAAGTCTTTTATTGAATATCTTGAACTTAATGATATTAAAATGTTTATCATCACAGATATTAATAAGGACGGCATGATGGAAGGTATAAATAAAAACTCAATAAATTCTATCCTAAATTATATAACCACAAACGCGATCATATCAGGTGGAGTCACAACCATAGATGATGTAAGGAGTGTGTTATCTTTGGATAAAGATAAAATCAATGGAATGATAATAGGAAAAGCCCTTTATGAAGATTCTATTAAACTGTCCGAGGCTATAGATGAGTGTAGCTAAAAGAATTATTCCTTGTTTAGATGTTGATAAAGGAAGGGTAGTAAAAGGAACAAATTTCGTAGATATTGTAGATGCAGGTGACCCTGTAGAAATTGCTCAAAAATATGATACCGAGGGTGCTGATGAAATAACTTTTTTAGATATTACCGCATCACATGAGGGTCGTAATAATATATTAAGTGTAGTTGAAAGAGTAGCTGATGAAGTATTCATACCATTAACTGTTGGCGGTGGTGTTAAAAAATTTGATGATGTAAGAGATTTATTGTCAGTAGGTGCTGATAAAGTAACAATAAATACAGCTGCAGTGTCTAGTCCTAATATCATAAATAATGTAACCGACAAGATTGGTAGGCAGTGTATAGTTGTAGCAGTCGATGTTAAAAAGATTGATGATGATTACATTGTTTTTACACACGGCGGAAGGAAACAAACTAGCATCAAAGCTTATGATTGGTGTCTTGAATGCCAGAAAAGAGGAGCCGGCGAAATATTATTGACAAGCATGGATAAAGATGGGACTAAAGATGGATTTGATGTTGAGTTACTTAGTAAAATTTCAAATAGTGTTAATATTCCAGTGATAGCATCTGGGGGAGCAGGAAACCTAGATCATTTATATCAAGCTATCGTCAAAGGAAATGCTGATGCTGTGTTAGCAGCGAGCATTTTTCATTTTGGCGAATATACGATAAGTCAAGCCAAAGACTACTTGAAAGCAAAAGGTATTTCAGTAAGATAATTTCTTGTGAGGGTTGAATGATAGATATATTAGATAAGTTAGATAAAATTTTAGATGACAGGAAATCTTCAAAGTCTGATGATTCCTATATAGCGTCATTGTATGAAAAAGGTAATAATCATATGTGTGATAAAGTGATTGAGGAAGCTCGTGAACTTGTAGATGCCACTAGAGAAAGTGAAAATCATATAATACATGAATCTGCTGATTTATTATTCCATGTACTTGTATTATTAGCTTCACATGACATTAAATATGCTAGGATATTAGAAGAATTAGAAAATAGATTTGGCACTTCAGGTATAGAAGAAAAGAATAACAGAAAATGATGAGGTAACATAATGTTAAGCGGAATATCTCCATGGTCAATATTACTTATTTTAATCATAGTTGTTGTATTGTTTGGTACAAAGAAACTCAGAAATGTCGGAGCGGATTTAGGCGCAGCGATGAAGAGTTTCAAGAAGTCCTCAAAAGAGGATTCAACTAGCAAAAAAACGATTGACGACGATAACCAGAATAATACTTAAAGATGTTTGATATAGGATTTTGGGAATTATTTTTTTTATTCCTCCTGACATTGTTTATTTTGGGTCCTGAAAAACTGCCAGAAGTCGCCTCATATCTTGGTAAACAATTTGGTAAAGTACAGCGTTACTTTAGTTCAGTAAAGAATCAAATCGACAGTGAAGTAGATAGTACAGATATTAAATCAATATTGAGGGATCAAGAGCTGTCTATATCAGAACTACAAAAAAGAATTAAAGAGTCACAATATGAATCCGAGCCAGACAAATCAGAAAAATCTGATTAAAAGTTCATTTGTCCCACATTTATTAGAGCTTAGAACTAGGCTAACTAAAATCCTGCTATCTGTACTGGTAATATTTATATTATTAATCCCTTTTTCAGGAGAGATTTATAATATTCTTTCTATCCCACTTTTGAATGCTTTGCCTGATGGTAGTGAAATGATTGCTATCGATGTTGCATCTCCCTTCTTGATACCCTTTAAGTTAGTTATCTATTTATCAATATTTGTGGTAATACCATATATCCTTTATCATTTATGGTCCTTCATAGCACCTGGTTTATACGCACATGAGAAGAAACTTATTTTTCCATTAATATTATCAAGTAGTATCTTATTTTATCTAGGTGCAGCATTCGCATATTTTGTAGTCTTCCCTTTAATATTTGTTTTTTTTATTGGCATTGCTCCAGCTGACGTTGCAGTAATGACCGATATCGGAAGATATTTAGATTTTGTAATAGCATTATTTTTTGCATTCGGTTTCTCTTTTGAAGTACCTATAGTAACAGTTTTATTAATAACATCCGGTATTACAACAAGAGAGAAACTTGCTTTAAAGAGGCCATATATTATAGTTGGAGCATTTACTCTTGGCATGCTCTTGACACCACCCGATGTAATATCACAAATATTACTTGCTTTGCCAATGTGGCTTTTATATGAAATTGGTCTTTATTCTTCAAAATATTTTAAAATAAGAAAATTATCCAATAGTGAAGAAGAGGTATATAATGATATTGCTAACAAAGAATGAAATCTCAAACTATCAGAAAAATATGGTTCGTACGCCACGCACAATCAGAATACAATAAGAAGCATCTTTTTACGGGATGGCATGATCCTCAATTAACAGAAAAAGGTATGAGCGCAGCTTTAAACCTCAAACAAGACTTATCAGATACCTTATTTGATTATGTATTTAGTTCCCCTTTACAAAGAGCAATGACTACAGCAATTAGTATTGTGGGCGATAATGTTGATATAACTTATGATGATCGCTTGAAAGAACGAAGTTATGGAGATTGGTCTGGATTAAATAAGTCGGATGTTAGAAGCAAGATTGGTGATGAAGCTTTTGTGTCTGCTCGAAGAGGTTGGGATACAAGTCCACCTAACGGAGAGAGCCTGAAAGATGTCAGTTTAAGGGTGATGAGTTTTATTGATTCATTACCGAGGAGTGGAAATATATTAGTTGTCTCACACGGTAACACAATTAGAGCAATAAGCGTTCTACTTGGCATTAATACTAAAGAAGAGGTGTCTTCATATGAAATCAAGACAGGTACTTATTTACTCTATGAATAGTAAAGCCAGCGTCCTGCTGGCTCTACTATATACGGAGGAGGTTTGTATATAAGTATATTATCATATTATTATACTTATACAATACCTAGTTCATTGGCAATCCTATCCCATACTTTTAACCTCAACTTTAATGAAGTGATGCCGGAGTTATAAGCCATTAAATAAGATTCATCAGATTGGCAAATAGTATCGAGCAATTTAATAGACAACGGGCCGTGACGGTCCCCATCAACATCTACATGTCTTTTAAGGTAAGTAAGTAATTTTTTTGTTGAATCATTATGGTCAATGCAAGGGATTATATAACTAAATATATTTGGAATTACTTTTTCCCTACCTAATGCGAAACCACCAACAATCTTTGACAAATTTCCTGATAGAGCAATGTCCAGATCAAACTTAACAAAATCTTTTACCTCACTATATATATCCAATTCATCAATTAATTTTTCATTATATTTTTCACTTTTTAGCCTTTCAATTAAAAGATTAATTTGTGATGTACTAGCTTTCATTTTATTCATAGCTAGGAGATAAAACTCAAAGTGAGACATATAACCAATCTTTCCTATGTCATCACTCTCTTCACACAAAACAATTTCATTTATAAAGTTAGTTAGTCCATTTCTAGAATTTTCATTTGGTATCCATGGTGCGCCAGTCACTGTTATTCCTGATTGTAATGACTTTAAGAGGCTCATAAATCCCCATACTGAAAATATGTGTGATTCCATAAACTTACTCATTTGAGATAAATTTAGTTCATTTGAGAAAAGCTTGTGTGATGTAAGTGATTGTTTGAGCTCATCAATTGCTTTTTTATAATTATTAAGACTATCCATATTCTCTTTGGGCCCGGCAGGACTCGAACCTGCGACCAATGGATTATGAGTCCACTGCTCTAACCAACTGAGCTACAGGCCCTAATTAAATTTTTATAAGGTCATGTTTTTCTTTTTTCTTATATATTTCTGATGATATTCTTCAGCAATCCAAAAAGACCCAGCCATACTAATTGAGGTAACTATATTACCATCAAACTTGTCATTATTTAACTTTCTTTTATATGCGTCTGCAATTAAATATTGATCCTCATCCAAACAAAAAATCTCAGATCTATATTGAGTCCCAATATCAGGCCCTTGACGATTAAGAGTTGTTGGGTCATGTATTTTAAAAAATAGATCTAATAAATCATTATATGAGACAATCTCAGTATTAAACTTTATACGTACTGCTTCTGCATGTTCTGTATTACCAGCACATACATCCTGATAATTAGGATTATTTGTTATACCACCGATATAACCTACTTCTGTTTCTAATACACCAGAATGCGATAAGAATTTTTCCTCGATTCCCCAAAAACACCCAGCGGCAAAAATTGCAAGTTTAGTCATTATCTAGAAAACTTTTGAGATTTTGTGCACGTGAAGGATGCCTTAGTTTTCTTAGAGCTTTGGCTTCTATTTGTCGTATTCTTTCTCTTGTTACATCAAACTGTTTGCCAACTTCTTCTAATGTATGATCAGTATTCATATCAATACCAAATCTCATTCTTAAAACTTTAGCTTCTCTTGGTGTCAGACTTGATAAAATATCACGCGTTGAATCTGACAGGCCATCATTGATAGTTTGATCTAGAGGTTTTTCAGCATTCTCATCTTCGATGAAGTCACCTAAATGTGAATCCTCATCATCACCCACTGGAGATTCCATGGATATGGGCTCTTTCGCAATTTTCAAAACTCTTCTGACTTTCTCTTCAGTCATATCCATATGTTCAGCAAGTTCTTCAGGAGTGGCTTCTTTACCATTTTCTTGCAGTAACTTTCGTTGGATTCTATTAAGTTTATTTATCGTCTCAATCATATGAACCGGTATACGTATAGTTCTTGCTTGGTCAGCTATCGACCTGGTAATAGCTTGCCTAATCCACCAAGTTGCATACGTTGAAAATTTATATCCTCTTCTGTATTCAAATTTATCTACAGCTTTCATAAGGCCTATATTACCCTCTTGAATTAAGTCTAAAAATTGTAATCCACGATTAGTATACTTCTTAGCTATAGATATAACCAAACGTAAATTCGCTTCAACCATTTCTCTTTTGGCATTCCTCTCTTTAATTTCACCAGTTCTTCTAGCTTTATTAATGACTTTAATCTCTTGAATGCTAATTCTTTGTCCAGATTCAATAAGGATTAATTTTTTATTAATTTTGGTAAATTCTTTTACAAAGAGAGCTGCATCAGTACCTGCTTTGAGGTGATTATTTTTAATTTCTTCGAGAACATTTATATCTGTCTCATTATTTTTAAAAAGTTTAACAAATTCTTTTTTACTGAGCGATGTTTGTTTTAGACAAAGTGAAAACATGTCCTTTTCATATTTAACAATATTTTTAGATATATTTTCTATTTTTGCTATCAGTTTCTCAATAAAAAGGCTCGTAAATTTAAAATTTGAAATTTCGTTTTTTATCTTTTCAAATATTTTTTCTGCTTTTACTTGATCTTTTTGAGATTTATATTTATCGAAATATTCTTTTATGAGTAATACTTTTTCAGTTACAAGCTCTCTGTCAGGCGAGTTATCTATTATTTCCTCCTCTTCATCGGACTCGTCTATCTCACCGTCTTTGTCTGATGCTACAGGAGCTTCAGGAATCTGTTCAGTCTTGAATTCTTCATCAGATTTTTCTTTTACATCCAAGATATAATCAGAAACTTGTGCTTCTATTTCTTCCTCATTTTTAAATAACTTCAAGAAATAGCTAACTGATTCAGGAAATCTTTGGATTGCTTGATAAATCAATTTTTGACCTTCTTCTATTTTTTTAGCAATTATTATTTCGCCAGCTCTATTTAGAAGTTCTACAGTACCCATTTCTCTCATATACATTCTTACTGGGTCTGATGTTCTTCCAAATTCCTCATCTAGATTAGATAGCACCTCTACGGCTTCTTGTTCAGTAATCTCGTTATCATCATCGTCTGTTATCTCTTCATCTCCGATAACAACTTCTGTTTGTATGTCTTTATTGCTTTCTACAACTTTAATTTTTAAATCTGTAATTAATTTAATGATTCCATCTATTTGGTCAGCATCATATAAATTAGTTGGCAAAAGATCATTTATTTCACCAATTGTAAGGAATCCTTGTGCTCTTCCTTTTTCGATAAGTTCTTTAATTTCTTTTTGTTTAGTTTTGGATAAATTATTGCTTGGCATATATTCTTCTTTGAAAGTGAGCTATTATATCACTAATAACATTGTAAATAACATAAAAAACCTGATTTCCAGTTAATATTGGGGTCGATTTAAGATTTTTCAAGATAATTCATGGCTGAAACCTTTACACCTGATTGTGATTATGAAATGAAAGCTCAAGATTTTGAGCTATTATCCGTCGATGATAATTTTTATACACTGGAATCATGTCGCGGTGAAAAAGCAACTCTTATTATGTTTATTTGCAATCATTGCCCATATGTGCAATCTATCATTGATCAACTTGTTGTGGAGGTGAGTGTCATGCAGAAGAAAGGCGTTGGATGTGTTGCTATCAATTCCAATGATTATGATGCATACCCCGATGATTCGTTTGTAAATATGCAAAAGTTTTCTAAAAGATATGGTTTTAGCTTCCCTTACCTTATAGATGACAGACAAGATGTTGCTAGAAAATATGAATCTGTTTGTACACCAGATTTTTTTGGATTTAACAGCAATCTAGAGTTACAGTATCGAGGAAGGTTTGATGATAGAAAAATGTCAAAACAGATGTCAGCTAATTCAAGTGACTTATTTAAAGGTATGATAGAAATAGCAAGAACTGGAAAAGGCCCTGCAAAACAAATTCCAAGTGTCGGGTGCTCGATTAAATGGAGATAAGGTGAATAATCGTATTTTAGCAAATGCTATAAGATTCCTGAGCATCGATGCAGTTAATAAGGCTAATTCTGGTCATCCAGGGGCACCGATGGGCATGGCTGACATCGCAACAATTTTGTGGAGAGAATTTCTAAAACATAATCCAAGAAACCCAAATTGGTTCAATAGAGATAGATTTGTTCTGTCAAATGGGCATGGTTCTATGCTTTTATACTCTCTTTTACATTTGAGTGGTTATAAATTATCAATCAATGATATTAAAAAATTTAGGCAATTAAATTCATTAACACCAGGACATCCTGAGTGCGACATCACTCCTGGTGTAGAGACAACAACAGGACCCCTTGGGCAGGGACTTGCTAATGGTGTTGGAATGGCTCTAGCAGAAAAAAATTTAGCTGCTGAATATAATAAACCTGGCAATACCATTATTGATCACAACACATATGTTTTTGCGGGTGATGGATGTTTGATGGAAGGAGTTTCTCATGAAGCATGTTCTATCGCAGGCACAATGAAACTTAATAAACTAATAGTCTTTTATGATATGAATAGTATTTCTATAGATGGAGATGTCAATGGTTGGTTTACCGAAGATATCCCATCTAGATTTAAGAGTTATGGCTGGAACGTTATAAAAAATATTAACGGACATGATTTTGTAAGCATCAGACAAGCCATTAAAGTCGCAAAGAGTCAACTTACTAAGCCGACTATCATATGTTGCAAGACAGTCATAGGTTACGGATCACCAAAATATCAAGGTACAAGCGCTGTACACGGGGCACCAATCGGTATTGATGAAGCTGAAGTTGTAAGAAAAAGATTAGGTTGGAAATACAAGCCTTTCAGCATACCAAAAGAAATTTATATGAGTTGGGATGCATCTACTAAGGGCGAAAAAAGTGAGGAAAAATGGAACAAGAAATTACAAAAATATAAAAAATTATTTAAAAAGGAATATAACGAGCTCAATAGAAGGATAAAAAGCAAATTACCAGCTATTGCAATAAACAATTTAAATAAATTCATTTCAAAAACTCATAAACCAATGGCAACCAGAAAATCCTCACAAGTAGTGATGTCTGTATTTGGTAAATATTTACCAGAACTTCTTGGCGGCTCAGCAGACCTCAAAGGCTCTAACCTATCATATTATGATGACATGAATGTGTTTTCACCAAATAATCCTTCTGGTAAGTATGTTTATTATGGAGTGAGAGAATTTGGTATGTCTGCAATTTCAAATGGCATATATTTACACGGTGCAATGAGACCCTTTGCTAGTACGTTCTTGATATTTTCTGAATATGCAAAAAATGCGATAAGAATGTCTGCGCTAATGAAACTGCCAATAGTTTATATTTTTACACATGATTCAATTGGTCTTGGTGAAGACGGACCAACGCACCAGGCTGTTGAACAGATATCATCACTTAGACTTATTCCAGGCTTGGACGTTTGGAGACCAGCAGACACACAGGAAACAGCAGTTGCTTGGAAGCATGCACTATTATCACAAGAAAGACCATCAGCTCTTGCTTTAACAAGACAAACTCTTAAAGAAATACCTAAATCGAAAGTACAAAATATAAATATTAATAAAGGAGGTTACATAGTCTTTGGATCAACTAATAAACCAGATGGTATTATAATTGCCTCTGGTTCTGAGGTATCTATTGCACTTCAAGCTGCGATGGAACTTAAAGATAAAGATTTGGATATCCGTGTTATTTCTATGCCATGCCAAGAGCTGTATGAGAGGCAGAGCGTAGCTTATAAAAATAAATGTATTCCTAAAAATTTTAATAACATACTTGCTGTTGAATCTGGTAAAGGTCAGAGTTGGTTTAGATATATAGGTAAGGAAGGCTCAATGATAACTATGGAATCTTTTGGGTTATCTGGCACTGGTAATGATGTTATGAGATACTTCGGATTTACTGTTACTAACATAAAAAAACAAATACAAAAATTAATCAATAGAAAATAGGTGAGAGTATGACAATAAGAGTAGCTATAAACGGATTTGGCAGAATTGGTAGAAACATATTGAGAGCTAAATATGAGAATAGTAAATATGAAGACATACAAATCGTCGCAATAAATGATTTAGGTGATAGTAGTATAAACGCGCACTTACTAGTACATGATACAGTTCACGGTAAATTCAATATACCTGTTGATGTTAGTGGGGATAAAATCATAATAAATAATCAAGATGAAATACTTGTTACATCTGAGAGAAACCCTGAAAATTTACCATGGAGCAAACTAAATGTGGATATAGTTTACGAATGCACGGGAATATTTGTATCAAAAGAAAAAGCCGGCGGACATATAAAAGCAGGGGCCAATAAAGTTATTATATCTGCTCCAGGAAAAGAAGTTGATAACACGGTTGTATTTGGTGTAAATCATGAGACATTGACTGATAAGCAAGAAGTTATTTCAAATGCATCTTGTACAACAAACTGTCTTGCTACAGTGATTAAAAATATTCATAAAAATCTAGAAATAACAAATGGTCTAATGACAACGATTCACTCATATACTAACGATCAAGTCTTAACAGATGTCTATCATTCAGATTTAAGACGAGCACGTTCAGCCACACAATCTATGATACCAACAAATACAGGAGCTGCAGCAGCAGTTGGCTTAGTTATGCCAGATTTAAATGGTAAGCTCGATGGTTTTGCTATACGTGTTCCAACTACTAACGTTTCTGTTGTCGATTTATGCTTTAATACAAGTAAATCTACATCTGTAGATGAACTTAATAATCTTGTATTACAATCATCAGAAGGTGATATGAAAAATATTGTTGGCTATAACAACCTTCCTCTAGTTTCTATTGATTTTAATCATTCATCTTATTCATCGGTGTTTGATGAAAGTTTGACAAGATTATCTGATGATAAGTTATATAAAATTTGTGCTTGGTATGATAACGAATGGGGATTTTCTAATCGAATGTTAGACGTGACGATGTATTGGGTAAATTAAGTGACACTGGGCAGAATTGTATCAAAAAGAATTCTAGTTAGGTTTGATTTCAATGTTCCAATGAATAATGGAAATATTGTAAATGATTTTAGAATTAAGCAGTCACTGGAAACTATACAAAAACTACTAGCAAATAAAAATAAGATTATCATTGTCTCGCATTTAGGAAGACCAACAGAAGGTGTCTACGAAGAATCTCTCTCACTTAAGCCGATATGCAAATATTTATCAGGACTTTTAGAAAAAGATATTAAATTTTTTAATTCTTATAAAGATGACATAAATTTTGAGGATTATGAAATTGCTATGCTCGAAAATGTGAGGTTTAATAAAGGTGAGAAATCCTCTAATTCAGATTTATCAAAAGCATATGCTTCACTAGCCGATTATTTTGTTTTCGATGCTTTTGGTGTATCACACAGGAAAGAAAGCAGCACATTCGGCGTGAGTAAATATCTCAAAACTTATCCTGGTTTAAATATTAGTAATGAGATTTCTACAATAAACCAGCTTATTAATGAAGACTCTAGGCCTATGACTATAATTATTTCAGGCGCCAAAGTATCAACTAAACTCATTGTGATAAAAAAGCTATTAGCAAAATGTGATTCCATGATTCTTGGAGGAGGCATTTTAAATACATTCTTAAAAGCTAAAGGTAACGAAATTGGCAAGTCTCTTTATGAAGAGAATCTGGTTAATGAAGCTAAAAATATATTAAGTTCTGACTTGTCGTCAAAGATTATATTTCCTGTTGATCTGTCCTGTGAGTCAGAATCAAAACCTAAGAATATAGATGTTAGTGATATTAGTAAGAACGATATTATTTTTGATGTGGGAGAAAAAAGCCTCAAACATATTAAATTAATAATTAATAAATCATCTGCTATATTCTGGAATGGACCTCTCGGATATGTTGAAAAAGAGCCCTTTGATAGAGGAACTATAGAGTTAGCAAAAACAATTGCTGAGCATAATTGTTTTTCTATTATAGGTGGTGGTGATACACTACCTATCATTGAAAATTTAAATTTACAAAGCCAATTTAGCTGTCTATCAACAGGAGGAGGATCACTTCTCACGTACTTAGAAGGAGGCAATTTACCTATATTGGATAAGTTGGATTTATAACATATGAAAAAAAGAACAAAAATTATTGCGTCTCTAGGACCATCATCCTCAACTGGAACTAAGTTAGAAAAAATGATGCTCGCAGGGACAGATGTTTTTAGGATTAACCTCTCACATACCACCATCGAAGATGCAAAAACATTAATAGATTTAGTCAGAAGCAAAGAAAAAAAAATTGGTAGGCCTGTTGCAGTAATGATTGACCTTCAAGGCCAAAAAATAAGGATAAAAGGATTTTCAAAAAAAACACACATAACATTAAAGACAGGGGATAATTTTATTATCAACTGCAATCTCAATGATAACGGAAGTCAAAAACAAGTTGGAGTCACATATAAAGATTTATACAATAACGTGAATGAAGGTGATGAATTACTTCTAAGTGATGCTTTAATTAAACTGAGAGTTAATAAAATACAGTCTAAAAAGATATATACAACCGTAGAGCGTGGAGGCAAATTAAAACCGCACCAAGGATTAAATAAAAAAGGTGGCGGACTATCATTATCAGGAATCACCGCAAAAGATAAATCTGACCTAAAAAAATCATTACGTTATGAATATGATTATATAGCTGTCTCTTTTGTAAAAGATGAAAAAGATATTCTAGCAATCAAAAATATTATTAAGAACAAGGATATTAAAGTAATTGCAAAAATTGAAAGAAATGAAGCTCTAAAAAATATAGATAAAATAACTAAAGTTTCAGATGGTCTATTAGTTGCTCGGGGTGATCTTGGTGTTGAAATCGGAATAGAACAGCTGCCTGCTGCACAAAGGTTTTTAATAAGAAAAGCTATATCTTTTGATAAACTAGCAATAGTTGCGACTCAAATGATGGAATCTATGATTACTAATAGAGTACCAACAAGAGCAGAAGTTTTTGATGTTGCGAATGCTGTTACATCAGGTGTTGATGCGATTATGTTTTCAGCAGAAACAGCAATAGGTAAGTATCCATCGGACGTAATTAGTGAGGCTAGTAGAATTTGCGCTGAATCCGAAGGAGCTTATATAAGACCGCTATCAGTTGATAGAGTTGTACCTAAGACGCTTCCAGTTGATCAAGTAATTGCTTTATCAGCAGTTTACAGCGCTAAATTAACTAAAGTTGTTGCAATTGCAGCACTTACAGAAACTGGTTCTACAGCACTATGGATGTCTAGAGTACAATCAAATATTCCCATATATGCTATGACCCAAAATGTAAAAACAGCAAGAAGAATATGTTTATATAAAGGCGTTCAGTCTATAAAACTAGATAAATTAGAGGAAAATCATGCTCAAGCTAATATGCAAGTGATAGGACTTATGAAAAGGATTGGTACGGTTAAAAAAGGAGATCTAGTTATCATAACAAAAGGAGATCTTTTAGGGACCAGCGGTGGCACGAACGCAATGAAGGTTGTGGAAGTAGGTAATATGCTAGAAATTAATGAATAGGAGAAACTATAATGGATAAAAATATCCTTGAAGAAACAGCAAAAAAAATGATGGCCAAACCAAAAGGTATTTTAGCAATGGATGAAAGTAGCCCGACTATTGCTAAACGTCTAGCATCAATAAATACAGAAAATAACGAAATTAATAGAAGAAGATATAGAGAATTAATTGTTACTGCGCCGAATCTTTCTACTTACATAAGCGGAGCAATATTATTTGAAGAAACATTTGAGCAAAAAATGTCAGATGGGACCCTTTTTAGAGACTACCTTAATTCGATAGGAATACTTCCAGGTATTAAAGTAGATAAAGGAGCAAAAGATTTTTCATGTCATCCTAATGAAAAAATCACTGAAGGTCTCGATGGTTTAAGAGATCGATTAGCTGATTATTATTCTAAAGGAGCAAAGTTCTGTAAATGGAGAGCAGTTATAACTATCGATCAGGATATTCCATCTCAAGCTTGCATTGAATCAAATATGAATGCGCTGGCTAGATATGCCTCCTTATGTCAGGAGAACAATTTAGTACCAATAGTGGAACCAGAAGTTCTTATAAATGGAGTTCATACTATAGAACAATGCGACTCAGTGACTAGAAAATCACTTGAATCCTTATTTAAAAATCTTGATATGTTAAATGTCTATCTTCCAGGAACTATACTTAAACCAAGCATGGTAATTTCAGGACAAGATAACAGCTCGAGAGCCGACAACAACACAGTGGCTGATATGACAGTTGACTGCCTATCCGATTGTGTTCCAGAGACTACTTCTGGGATCGCATTTTTATCAGGGGGGCAAAGTGATACAGAGGCTGAAGAGCATTTGAACATCATGAATAAAAAAAATAACTTACCATGGAGAGTGACTTTCTCATATGCAAGGGCAATACAAGCCGCAGCACTTGCAGCTTGGCAAGGAGGTGACACAAATTTAGATAATGCTCAAAAGATTCTCATAGAGCGCGCTAGTAGATGTTCAAAAGCATCTGTAGGTGAATTATAGAAATTTGCTAATTTTATCTTCGATAGTTTTAATATCAGCTGATTTAGTGTAGTTGACTATAGGAATACTTGTATATTTTCTAATTTCTTTAAAGTTATCCATGTTGTTTTTATTTTGTGTATTTAAAATAAGTAAGTCTAATCTTACTTTGTATTTCTCAAAGGCCAGTATATTTGATAGAGCTCCACTAATACATCCCAACTCATCTTTAATAATTAAGATATTCAATGATCCAATCATCTTCATAAGATCTATATTTAAACCATCCAGAGCAAGAGGAGAAAAAGCACCACCTGCGCCCTCTACTAATACAGGAGCATCTTTCGATATTACTTTGAGTTTTTCATAATAATCTTTTAAAAATATCTTTTTTTTTGCTCTTTTAATAGCCAGATATGGGGAGACTGGCGGTATGAATCTGTATGGGTTCAACTCGTCTAAGTCCATAACTTTATTTACTATACTGTAATACTTGGTGGAATCCTCAGGAACTAGTGCACCCTTCTTTTTTACACAACCAGTTTCAATAGGCTTAAATACAAGGCAACTGTATTTTTTGTTTAAGCCCTTTATTAGTTTTGTTCCTATGTAGGTTTTACCAACACCTGTGTTGGTCCCGGTTATAAATAGATATTTAGGCATTAACAATCATATTATAGACTTGTTG
>MDTC01051841.1_pt1 | contig 20832 bp, 22 predicted proteins | sample 811181 | NCBI WGS metagenome assembly MDTC01 (sample SAMN05326644, study PRJNA326480) | marine metagenome | isolation source: seawater | place: Pacific Ocean: North | collected 2011 | reverse complement strand
GACCCGCACCCCCAGACGGCCAAGCCGCCTGAGCGTCTAAAAGCCTGATCGCCGAACAGCCTGTCGGATGGGCGGGTTACTCCCGCGGTGCGGACGGGCAGTCGCGGGAAAAGCGCAGTGACACTAGCGCTTGTGCTGCGGAGGTGGGTCACCGCGATAGAACGCGATGGTGTTGTCGGCGGCGCGGCGCGCGACCGCGGCATCCTCGCCCGAGGCCACCTGCGCCGCGTACCAACCTTCGCCGGCATCACTGATGTACTCCCTGCCGGCTCCGGTGGTTGCCCACTGCTCTTCCTTGAATTCCTCGGACACCGACTCTCCGGTCTCGAGGTGGATGGCCAACCCCAGCAGTGCCAGATCCCATCCGAGGCCGACAGCGCCGGGCCCGTACTGCGGCCACATCTCGTCACCGACCAGGGATATGTGGTCCAGCTGCATTCGCGACTGCTCGGGGCCCTCCTCGACGATCCGCAATTCGATCCAGCTGACGCCGCCGCCGAACTCCCATGTGGCGGTGAAGGTGCGCGGCGGGTCGCAGGTGAGGATCGTGCCGGAGGCATTGCCCTCGACTCGGTACTTCCCTCCCAGGCTCAGGTCACCGTGAACCGGCGCAAACCACCTCGGCAGTCTTTCGGCGTTGGTGCACGCATCCCACAGATCGGCCGCGTCGGTGGAGTAACTGCGGCTCAGCGTGACGACATGGGCCTCGCCGGCGTCGAGAGTCCGGCCGCCGACCGTACGCTTCACCGCGTTGACGTGGTGGCTGACGTTCATCAGTCCTGTCTCCCTTGGTCGTTGGTGTGCTCATCAATGCGTCGCTGCCGCTTGCCGCGGGCGACCTCGGTGTCCAGGGCGTCCAGTCGGGGCGCCCAGAACCTTCGGAAGCGGTTCAGCCATTCATCGACGTCCTGCAGCGCCGATGGATCGACGGCATACAGCCGCCGCTGCCCGTCTGGCCGCACCGTGGTGAAACCGTTGTCCCGCAGCACCTTCAGATGCTGAGAGACAGCCGGCTGGCTGATGGCGAACTCGTCTCGAATCGTCTCGGTGATGGCACCGGCCGGCTGCTCGCCATCGACGAGCAATTCCAGAATCCGCCGCCGCACCGGGTCGCCCAGGACGTCGAACGCGTGCACAGTCCAGAAGCTACAGCCACAACTTATATAAGTCAAGATTGATACGAATGGCGATAGCCGGATTCATCAACGAAAACACCGGGCAGTTTTGGGCCCCTCGCGAGGTCAGCCGGCTACAGCTGATCCCTCCAGCGCCTCTCGCAATCCGCGGGTGGCCAACGCGTCGGCCAACTCGTTGTCGTCCACGCCCGAGTGTCCCTTGACCCAGAACCACTCGACGCGGTGCCGCGCGCAGGCCGCCTGGAGGCGCTGCCAGAGGTCGACGTTCTTCACCGGCTGCTTCGACGCGGTCACCCAGCCGTTGCGCTGCCAACCCAGCACCCATTTCGTGATGCCGTTCCGGACGTAGGTGCTGTCGGTGTAGAGGTGCACGACGACCGGTCTGGTGAGTGCCTCGAGCGCCATGATCGGCGCGGTCAATTCCATCCGGTTGTTGCTGGTGGATGTCGGCTCGCCGCCGTACAGCTCGCGGACGTGGTGGCGTTGCCGCAACACCGCACCCCAGCCGCCGGGGCCGGGATTGGGGCGGCACCCCCCGTCGGTGTGGATGACCACGACGTCGTCGGCGGCGGGGGTGGGCATGCGCCGACAATAGGCGACGCGAGCGTTGGCACTGCGTTGGCTGCGCCGAAGTTCGAGTAGGTGTCGCCACGTTCGCGGTCGCGACGGTCAGGAGGCTAGGGGGAGCGGGTGGAGTCAGTGCCGCGCCGAGATCATTGCCGTGCGGACCGAGATGTCGAGTTCGCGGTGGCGCACCGTGGTGATCCGTCGTCCCGGTTGCACCGCGGGCTTCACCGGAGCGGTGCGCTCTCCGAAGAACGCAGCGGTGGCGTCGATGTCCGCGGTGACGTAGGTGATGCCCCACAGCGTCGACGGCCCGTCACCGGCAGCAACTGGTGCGCCGACTACCTCGACGATCACCTCACCGAACCGAAAGAAGATCTGCCGGATCGACTGTCCGCCGAGTTCTCCGCGGCGTTCCCGGCGAGGGCGTTCGCCGACAGCCCCCATGGCTGCCACCGTGCGATCAGGGTCCGGGGACAGCAGGACGACATGGTCGATCGCGGTGACGCCGTTGGCGTGCTCGGCCGGCGCAGCCGGAGAGGCGACCGAGGGCACGGCCCCACAGCCGTCCGAACGCGCGGTTGCGATGCCGTCGAGCTCGCCGGAAAAACCGGACGGCAGCCCGCCCAAGGACCAGCCGACGATTCCGCTGCCGTGGTTCGAGCCGACCATTCGGATGCGGACGCCGCCGACGCGGCAGCATGGCGCGGCTTCACCGGCGGCATCGACGGTGAAGCCCGCTCGCGCCCAGGCATCGGGTGCATCGGCGACGTGGATCTCGTCGACAGTGAGGGTCATGGTGTGCGGACCACTCTAGGACGCGGAGGTCCTCCGCTGCAGCAGCACCGAAACCGTCAGCACCATCAGACCGGCCAGGGCGAGCAGCGCGCCCGCCGCGGCGGGGGCGGTGTATCCCAGCCCGGCGGCTATCACGAGACCGCCGACCCAGGCACCGGTGGCATTGCCGATGTTGAGAGCCGAGTGGTTCAGCGCCGCGGCGAGTGTCTGCGCGTCGTGAGCGACATCCATCAACCGGGTCTGCAGTGCCGGTGCCACGGCCGAACCCGCGGCGCCGACGGCGAACAGCACCGGCAGCGCCGTCCATGGACTGTGTGCGGCGAAGACGAACACCGCCAGTGCGATACCGAGCGCGCTCATCGACAGGTACAGGGCGCGGACGACCGACCCGTCGGCGAGCCGGCCACCGACCAGATTTCCGACCACCATGCCGAGGCCGAACACCATGAGTGCTACGGGAACCAGCGCCCGGGACAATCCCGCCACATCGGTCATCGTGGTGGCGATGTAGGTGTACACGGCGAACATGCCGCCGAAGCCGATCATGCCGACCAGCAGCGCCAGCCACACCTGGACGCGTCGAAGCGCACCGAGTTCGGTCAGCGGACTGGTCGAGCGCATCGTATGCAGGTGCCGCGGCAGCCAGCACCACAATGCGGTCAGCGTGACCACGCCGATTGCCACCACCAGGCCGAACGCAGCACGCCAGCCCAGGGACTGGCCGAGCCAGGACGCGGTGGGCACGCCGAGCACGGTCGCGATCGTCAATCCCGACATCACGTGCGCGACTGCCCTGGCTCGGTTCTGAGGACCCATCAGGTGCGCAGCCACCAGTGCGGCGACGCCGAAATAGGCGCCGTGGGGAAGCCCGGCAAGAAAGCGTGCGGCGATCAGCGTTCCGTAGGAGGGTGCGAAGACGCTGGCGAGGTTGCCCAGCGTGAACATAGCCATCAACGCGAGCAGGAGCGTGCGGCGCGGCATCCGAGCGGTCAATGCGGCGATCGCCGGCGCCCCCACGACCACGCCGAGTGCGTACGCCGAGATCACATGCCCGGCTACGGGTTCGGAGACACCCAACCCGGCAGCGATGTCCGGCAATAGGCCCATCGAGACGAATTCGGTGGTGCCGATGCCGAATCCACCCAGAGCCAGTGCGACGACGGCCAGCCAGCGCACCACCGGGTCGGGCGCGACGACCGACAGGGAGCCCGCGGGCCGGTCGAGTGTCGCGGTCACAGGGCGCGGACGGTGGTGACGGTCGGCGTGGACAGTTTCAGCGCAACCTCGGCCAACCGCTGGATGCGGTCCCAGTCCCGCCGCCGGACGGCGTCGACGGGGGCAAGCCAGTCCGCGGCAACGCACCCGACGTTGGGTGCGCTGAGATAGCGAGGCAGATCACCGGGGCGGATCCCGTCGGCCGCACAGAACCGCGCGGCCGGTGTGAAGGCGGCCAATGTCTTGAGCTGGCGAATCCCCCCGGCGGCACCGGCCGAGGTCAACACCATGTCGGTGTAGCCGTCGTCGAGCAATTCCATCGCCTGCAGGGCGTTGGAGACACCCGGCAGGTGCGGCAGTTCGGTGGCTCGCATCGCGTCGCGCATCGGCGCGTGGCCGACACCGGCGACCAGGAACTCGGCACCTGCGTCGCGGGCCCGGGCAGGCTGATCCAGATTGGTGACGGCGGCGGCGCCGACGATGATGTCGGGTGTCTCCGCGGCGATCCGCTCGATGGATGCATATCCGACAGGGCTGTCCAGGGCGACCAGGATCAGCGGTACCCCTGACCGCTCTATCGCACTGGCGACCGGCACCGCGTCGGCGGCATCGGCCAGCGATATGACCGGCATCACCGTGGAGAGATCCAGTAACGAACGGGGTTCCTTCATTTGTCCAAATCTAGCGCCCAGTAATGTCCTTCTCAATGTTACTTAAGTACTTGAAGTGCATAAGTGGATGTGGTTAGGCTGCGGCTATGGCCCTCGACCGATCGGCTTCCGCGTGGTCGGTGGGCGAGCTGTATGCGCTGATCAGGCGTAACGCAGGCCTCAGTAGGCCGGAGTTGGGAAAGCTGACGGGGCTGTCCCGCACGGCTGTGTCGGCGCGGGTGAGGGAACTCACCGCGCTCGGCCTCGTCAACGACGGCGATCAAGCCCCGTCGACCGGCGGGCGGCCGGCCGGGCTGGTGTCGTTCAACGCCTCTGCCGGTGTCGTGTTGACCGCGGCTCTCGGCGGAAGCCGGGTCCGGTTGGCGGCGTGCGATCTGGCCGGTGAGCCGCTCGCATCGGCTGACATCGATCGGGAACCCGGCTTCGGGCCCGAGGATCTCATGCCCGACGTCGTCACGTGCCTCGGCCAGCTCTTGGCGAAGTCGGGGTACTCGCCCGCTCGGATCTTCGGTGTCGGCTTGAGCCTGCCCGGCACGGTCGACCCGCGGCGCGGTTGCAGCGCCGACTCCCCGGTGCTCAGCGGGTGGGACGGGGTGCCGCTGGTGCCGTATCTCCGTGCGCTGACCGACGCCCCGGCGGTCGTCGACAACGATGCGAACGTCATCGCGCTGGCCGAATGGCGATCCGGGGCGGGGCGTGGGTCCGACGATGTGCTCGTCATCAAGGCCTCGACCGGCCTGGGTGCGGGAATCATCGCCGGCGGTGCGTTGCAGCGCGGCGCGACGAGGGCGGCGGGCGAGTTCGGCCACAACAAGACCACCGCGGCCGCCGGGACGGCCTGTCGCTGCGGTGATGTCGGATGCCTGGAGGCGGTCGCCGGCGGATGGGCGCTGGTTCGCGCGCTGGCGGAAAGCGGTCAGACGGTACGCAATCTGCGTGACGTCGTCGAGCTGGCTCACGGTGGAGATGCGTTGGCGCGCAGACTCATCCGTGACGCCGGCCGGCATGTGGGGGAAGTGCTTGCCGCAGCGGTCAACATGCTCAACCCGTCGACGCTGATCGTCGCCGGTGATGTCGCCGGCGCCTATGACATCTTCGTCGCCGGACTACGGGAAACGTTGTACGGCAACGCAACGGCGCTCGCCACCCGGTCTCTGCAGATCGCGCCATCAGCGTTCGGCGATCGAGGCGGGGTGCTGGGCACTGCCATGACGGTGCTCGACGAGGTGCTCGGCCCGCGCGCCGTCGACGCGATGGTCACACCTTCGCGATGACGTTCTCGGCGAACATCTCCAGATTGCGGACCTTGTCATCGAGCGGTTCGGTGTCCTGGCCCGTGATGTAGGGAATCCGGAAGCCGACGATGACGTCGGTGACGCCCTTGTCCTCCAACCGCTTGATGCCGTCGGGGGTGTAGGCATCGATCGAGATCACATGGATCTGGTAGGGCCCCGTCCGTCCCTCCTCCTCGCGGAACGCGGCCAGCTTCTTCAGCAGCGCGTCGAGTTCTTCGGGGTCTCCACCACCGTGCATCCACCCGTCGTTGCGCGCTGCCCGGCGCAGCGCGGCGTCGGCGTGTCCGCCGATCAGAATCGGAACAGGTTGGGAGGGTGCGGGTGTCATCTTCGTCTTGGGGATGTCGTAGAACTCGCCGTGGTACTCGAAATACTCCCCGGAGGTGAGTCCCCGAATGATGTCGATGCATTCGTCCATCCGCTTGCCGCGGCGGGCGTAGGGGACGTTCATCAACTCGTAGTCCTCGCGCCAGGGGCTGGTTCCGACACCCAGTCCGAGCCGGTTGTCGAACAGCGCTGCCAGTGACCCCGCCTGCTTGGCCACCAAAGCGGGGGGTCGGATCGGCAGCTTGAGCACGAAGTGGTTGAAGTGCAGTCGCGTGGTGACCGCGCACAGCGCCGCGGTCAGCACGAACGACTCGATGAATGCCTTGTTCTCGAGGAACTCGCGGCTGCCGTCGGGGGTGTAGGGGTATGTCGAGTCGGACTCGAACGGATAGGCGATGCTGTCGGGAATCGTCATCGCGTGGTAGCCGGCGGCTTCGGCGGCTTTGGCCAACGGGATGTAGAACGTAGGGTCGGTCATCGCCTCGGCATAGGTGAATCGCATGAGACCCGATATTAGAACGTGTTCTAATTCCCGGGGTGGGATCGGGCAGACCGGAACCGTCGGCGCAGGCGGGCGGAACCGTCGGCCGCTAGGTGATGCTCACCCCACCGTCGACGACGATCGTCTGACCGGTGACGTACCCCCCGGCCGGCGACGCCAGCCACACCAGGGTGGCCGCCAGCTCGGCCGGGTCGCCGGTGCGCCCGAGAACGGACCGTTCGATGACGCTTTCCAGGTAGCCCGGCTTGTACTGGTCGGTCATCTCGGAGGCGAAGAAGCCCGGTGCAATAGCGTTGACCCGGATACCCTTTCGCGTTCCCCACTGCTGTGCGAGGTCGCGGGTGAGGCCGGCGATCGCGGCCTTACTGGCGCTGTAAGCCGCCTGCGGCAGACCCGCGGTCGTGATGCCGAGGACGCTCGAGATGTTGATCACCGAGCTGCCGGGCTGCATCACCCGTCCGCATGCCTGCGCCGCCCAGTACGAACCGTTGAGGTTGATGTCGACGACCGCCCTGAACTCCTCGGGCGTCTCCCGCGTCGCCGGTACCGCGGTGCCGACGCCCGCATTGTTGACCAGTACGTCGACGTGGCCGAACTCGGTCATAGCGGCGTCGACCATCGCCTGGCAGTCGGCGGGTTCGGCGACGTCGGTGGCGACCGCCAGGGCGCGGCGGCCGGCCGCGCGCACCAGTTCGCAGGTCTGCTGCAGCTTGTCCACCCGACGGGCGGCGAGCACCAGATCGGCGCCCGCTTCGGCGCAGGCCTGCGCGAACGAGACGCCGAGCCCGGAGGAGGCGCCGGTGACGATGACGACCTTGTCATCGAGGCGGAAGGAGTCGAGTACGGACATGACCGTCATTCGATCAAACGGTCCCGCACGCCCAGTGAGAGGGTTCAGCCGGTGCCGCACGCCGCTCCGCTCCCTGAGCGGGCGAGTTGGCACACGACACTCCGAGCGCGGGCGTGCAACAGCGCACGTTCGCGGCCGCGGGAAGGCAGTATTTCTGCCATGGGTCCGTTTCTGTTGCGCGCCGCGCTCACCGGGGTCGCGCTGTGGGTGGTGACGCTCATCGTGCCGGGTATCGCGTTCGTCGGTGGTGACTCCACGATCGCCCGGGTGGGGGTCATCTTCGTCGTCGCGGTGGTGTTCGGTCTGGTCAACGCGGTGATCAAACCCGTGGTGCAGATTGTGTCGATCCCGCTGTACATCCTCACGCTGGGTCTCATCCACGTCGTGATCAATGCGTTCATGCTCTGGATCACCGCGTGGATCACCGAGCACACGACCCACTGGGGGTTGGCCATCGACCAGTTCTGGTGGACGGCGATCTGGGCCGCCATCGTGCTGTCGATCGTCTCCTGGGTGCTGTCGCTGGTCGTCAGGGCAGACTGAACTCATGCCTGAACTGCCCGAGGTCGAAGCACTCGCCGACCACCTGCGTCGCCACGCGGTCGGGTTGACCGTCGGCCGCGTCGACGTGGGAGCGCTGTCCGTGCTCAAGACGTTCGACCCGCCGGTGTCCGCGCTGGCCGGTCAACCGGTCACCGCCGCGAACCGATGGGGTAAGTACCTCGGCATGCAGGCCGGCGAGCTGCATCTCATCACTCATCTGTCGCGGGCCGGGTGGTTGCGCTGGTCGGACAAGCTCAGCGCAGCGCCGCTCAAGCCGGGCAAGGGGCCGATTGCGTTGCGGGTGCACCTCACCAACCCGGGTGGCGACGACGCCGGGGCCGGCTTCGACCTGACCGAGGCCGGGACCCAGAAACGTCTCGCGGTCTGGCTGGTCACCGATCCGATGGCCGTACCCCAGATCGCGGCCCTCGGCCCGGACGCGCTGACGCTCGACCCGCAGGGTCTGGCCGAGGCGCTCACCGGCAATACCGGCCGGATCAAGACCGTCATCACTGATCAGAAGGTGATCGCCGGGATCGGCAACGCATACAGCGACGAAATCCTGCACGTGGCGCGGCTCTCGCCGTTCGCGACCGCCAACAAGCTCACCGATGCGCAGTTGGCGGCCCTGCACGACGCGATGATCTCGGTGTTGACCGACGCGGTGACCCGGTCGGTGGGCCAGCAGGCCGCCACGCTGAAAGGGGAGAAGCGCGCGGGCCTGCGCGTACACGCCCGCACCGGTCTGCCATGCCCGGTGTGCGGCGACACTGTGCGGGAGGTGTCTTTTGCCGACAAGTCGTTCCAGTACTGCCCGACCTGTCAGACCGGCGGCAAGATCCTCGCCGATCGGCGCATGTCCAAACTGTTGAAGTAGCTCAGAGTGCGTCGAAGCGACTTGTTCAACTAAGTTATTCTTCCGGCATGAGGCGGCAGAAGATCCTGATCACCGGTGCAAGCAGCGGACTCGGCGCCGGGATGGCGCGCCAATTCGCGGCCAAGGGTCGGGACCTGGCCCTGTGCGCCCGGCGACTGGACAACCTCGACGAGCTCAAGGCCGAGTTGACGGCTCGCCATCCCGACATCACGGTGGCCATCGCGGCGCTCGACGTCAACGACCACGATCAGGTTCCCAAGGTCTTCGCGGAGCTGTCCGAGGAGATCGGCGGCCTCGACTGCGTCATCGTCAACGCCGGTATCGGCAAGGGGTACCCACTCGGCGGCGGCAAGCTCTGGGCCAACAAGGCCACGATCGAGACCAATCTGGTTGCGGCGCTGGTGCAGATCGAGACGGCGCTGGAGATGTTCAAGGCGTCGGGCAACGGGCATCTGGTTCTGGTGTCCTCGGTGCTGGGCAATGTCGGCGTTCCCGGGGTCAAGGCTGCGTATTCGGCCAGCAAGGCCGGCGTGACGTCGCTGGGTCAGTCGTTGCGTGCGGAGTATCCGTCATCTGGCCCGATCAAGGTCACGGTGTTGGAGCCGGGCTACATCGAGTCGGAGATGACTGCGAGGTCGAACTCCACGATGCTCATGGTCGACAACGAGACCGGCGTGAAGGCGATGGTGGAGGCCATCGAGAAGGAGAAGGGCCGTGCCGTCGTTCCGGCCTGGCCGTGGTGGCCGCTGGTCGAGGTGATGAAGCTGCTGCCGCCACGCCTCACGAAGCGCTTCGCCTGACCGGCTTTTCCCGCCTGGAGTTGTTTCCACCAACGCGCGTGTCCGCTCGCTGTCGTGTGGCGCGTCGCGTGCTGCAGCGTGCGGTCGACGGCAACGAGCGCGCGCAATGCCAGTGGGTGCAGCACTGATCAGACAGGTTCACGCTCGGAATCCGGCACGCGAACATCTTGACAAATCGTTGGGTTTTCCCAACGATTAGTTAGATGAGTCCGGTCCGGCGCGGGGATACTTTTCCCATCCACAATCGCATCGGTGTGCTGCGTGCCGAACGACGCATGACCCGGGCGCAGCTCGCGGAGCTGATCGACGTCAACCCGCAGACCGTGGGGGCGCTCGAGCGGGGCGACCACTATCCGAGTCTGGATCTGGCGTTCCGGATCTGCGCGGTGTTCGACCTGCCTGTCGAAGCGGTCTTCTCCCGGGAGCCCTTCACGCCGCTGTCTGCCGAGCTCTACCGAAAAGACCTACGACCTCGCGGAGGGAAAACCGATGTCTGACGCGAACCTGCTCGACCGCTACCAGGACTACCGAACCCGGCAATTTGCGAAACGTGAACGGACATACGCCCATTCGCTGCCGAAATGGCGCACGCGAAGCCGCCGTCGCCTGCTGGTGAAGGCGTTGGGGGTCACTTTCGTGTTCATGTTCGCGGTCAGCCTGATGTGCGCATTCGGCATCGAATGGGCTCCGTTGTTGTGGTTGCCCGCCTGCGGGCTGTTCTTCCCGATGTGGCTGATGCTGCAAATCGTGTCCGGCCGACAGGGTGACGCCCCCGACGCCGCCCTCGATGAATACGAGTTGGCGCAGCGAAACAACGCCCGCTCCATCGGGCTGACGATCACGCAGAACCTGATGCTGGTGCCGATCTTCTACCTGATATTCGGCTCCGTCATCACTGGCGGCACAGACACCGACATGGCCTACGCCGGCGGTTTGATGGCGTTGACGGTGCTGCTGGTCGGCGGGTGCAGCCCAGCGATGATCCTCGGCTGGTCCCGGCCGGACGACGAGTGAACGCCGGCGCCGACCTAGTGCGCGCGAAATGCCGGCGCCGGCGGCGCGTCGCCGTGCAGACACGCTCGCTCACCGGACTTCCGGCTGACGGGACCTATGCCGTGCGGCCCCGCTCGGTGCGATAGCGGCGCACCAGGGTGTCGGTGGACGAATCGGACTGCTCGGCAGGCGAGGCGTCGTCGGTCAGTACCGGCAGCAAGGCCTTGGCCTGGGTCTTGCCCAATTCCACACCCCATTGGTCGAACGAGTCGATACCCCAGATGACGCCCTCGACGAAGACCTGATGCTCGTAGAGCGCGACCAATTGGCCGACCACCGACGGCGTCAGCTTCGTCGCCAGGATCGAGGTGCTCGGCCGGTTACCGGGCATGACCTTGTGCGGCACCACCTCCGAAGCTGTTCCCTCGGAAGCGATCTCGTCGGCAGTCTTGCCGAACGCCAACACCTGGGTCTGGGCGAAGAAGTTACTCATCAACAGGTCGTGCATGCTGCCGTCGCCGTCCGCGGTGGCCAAGTCGTCGGTCGGCTCACTGAACCCGATGAAGTCGGCGGGGATCAGCCGGGTGCCCTGATGAAGCAGCTGATAGAACGCATGCTGGCCGTTGGTGCCCGGCTCGCCCCAGAAGATCTCACCGGTGTCGCTGGTCACCGGGGTGCCGTCGGCGCGCACCGACTTGCCGTTGGACTCCATGGTCAGCTGCTGCAGATAGGCGGCGAACCGGGCCAGGTCATTCGAATACGGCAGCACCGCGCGGGTTTCCGCGCCGAAGAAGTTGTTGTACCAGAGCCCGATCAGGCCCAGCAGCACCGGAGCGTTGGCCTCCAGCGGTGCGGTCCGGAAATGTTCGTCGACCAGGTGGAAGCCCGCCAGGAACTCCGCGAACCGTTCCCTTCCGATCGCCGCCATCACCGACAGCCCGATCGCCGAGTCCACCGAATACCGCCCGCCGACCCAATCCCAGAAACCGAACATGTTCTCGGTGTCGATACCGAATTCGTCGACCAGCTTCGCGTTCGTCGACACTGCGACGAAGTGCTTCGCCACGGCCGCGTCACCCAGCGCGTCGATCAGCCACCGGCGTGCCGCCGTCGCGTTGGTCAGTGTCTCCAGCGTCGAGAACGTCTTCGAGGCGATGACGAAAAGTGTTGTCGCCGGATCCAGTCCGTCGAGCTTGGCGACCAGGTCGGCGGGGTCGACGTTGGAGACGAACCGGGCCGAGATGCCGGCATCGACGTAGTGGCGCAACGCCTGATAGACCATGACCGGCCCGAGGTCGGAGCCGCCGATGCCGATGTTCACCACGGTGGTGATGCGCTCACCGGTCGCGCCGCGCCACTCGCCGCTGCGCAGCCGGTCGGTGAACTCACCCATCCGGTCGAGCACCTCGTGCACGTCGGACACCACGTCCTGCCCGTCGACGGTCAACGCCGCATCCCGGGGCAGTCGCAGCGCGGTGTGCAGCACCGCCCGGTCCTCGGAGGTGTTGATGTGCACGCCGGAGAACATCGCGTCGCGCTTGGATTCCAGCTCGGCTGCCCGTGCCAGCTCGATCAGCAGGTCGAGCGTCTCGCGGGTGACACGGTGCTTGCTGTAGTCGATGTACATGTCGCCGACGGTCAACGCCAGCTCGGAACCGCGGGCGGAATCCTCGGCGAAAAGGTCACGCAAGCTCGTGGCGGCGACGTCGGCGTGATGGCGGGACAGTGCCTGCCATGCGGTCGTGGCAGTGATGTCAGAACCCATGTTCAGAACCCTAGTGCGGCCAGGCGAACGAAGGGGTAAATGATGGAGGTATGGATACTTCCGCACTGCTGGAATCGGTACCGACCGGGCTGTGGATCGGCGGGCAGGAACGTGCGTCCTCGTCGACGTTCAATGTGCTCGACCCCTCCGACGACCAGGTGCTGACCGCCGTGGCCGACGCCACTGCCGAGGACGCCACCGCTGCACTGGACGCCGCCTGCGCGGTGCAGGCGGAGTGGGCCGCCACCCCGCCGCGCAAGCGGGGCGAAATTCTGCGCTCGGTGTTCGAGACGATCACCGAGCGCGCCGACGACATCGCCGCCCTGATGACCCTCGAAATGGGCAAGGTCGTCGCCGAGAGCAAGGGTGAGGTCACCTACGGGGCCGAGTTCTTCCGCTGGTTCGCCGAGGAGGCGGTCCGCATCGACGGCCGGTTCACCCCGAGCCCCGCCGGTAACGGCCGCATCATGGTCACCAAGCAGCCGGTGGGTCCCTGCTACGCGATCACGCCGTGGAACTTCCCGCTCGCGATGGGCACCCGCAAGATGGGCCCGGCGTTCGCTGCGGGCTGCACGATGATCGTCAAACCGGCCCAGGAAACACCGTTGACGATGCTGTTGCTGGCCAAGCTGATGGACGAGGCCGGGTTGCCCAAGGGTGTGCTGTCGGTGCTGCCGACCAGCAACCCCGGTGCGGTCACCGAAGCGCTGATCAACGACGGACGGCTGCGCAAGCTCACCTTCACCGGATCGACCGGCGTGGGCAAGGCGTTGGTCAAGCAGTCGGCGGACAAGCTGCTGCGGACGTCGATGGAACTCGGCGGCAACGCGCCGTTCGTGGTGTTCGACGACGCCGACGTCGACGCCGCCGTCGACGGCGCGATCCTGGCCAAGATGCGCAACGGCGGCGAGGCGTGCACCGCAGCCAACCGATTCCACGTCGCCAACGCGGTGCGCGAGGAGTTCACCGAGAAGTTCGTCAAGCGGATGAGTGAGTTCACCCTCGGCAAGGGGCTCGACGAGTCGGCCACCCTCGGTCCGCTCATCAACGCCAAGCAGGTGAACACGGTGACGGAACTCGTCTCTGACGCGGTGTCGCGCGGCGCGACGGTTGCCATCGGCGGCGTCGCCCCCGGTGGGCCGGGGCATTTCTATCCCGCCACCGTGCTGACCGACGTGCCCGCCGACGCCCGGATACTCAAGGAGGAGGTGTTCGGACCGGTGGCGCCGATCGCCGGGTTCGACACCGAGGAGGAAGGCATCGCGGCGGCCAACGACACCGAATACGGGTTGGCGGCCTACGTCTACACCCAGTCGCTGGACCGGGCGCTGCGGGTCGCCGAGGGTGTGCAGTCCGGCATGGTCGGGGTCAACCGGGGTGTGATCTCCGACGCGGCCGCGCCGTTCGGCGGCATCAAGGAGTCCGGCTTCGGACGGGAAGGCGGCAGTGAGGGGATCGAGGAGTACCTCGACACCAAGTACATCGCCCTCACCAAATAGGCGGGTCGGCCGACGTGGTCACGTCAGCGGGAGGAGCCCACGTTCCGCGAACACTTTCTTCGCGGTGAATGTGGCGTTCAATGCCCGTGGGAACCCGCAGTAGACCGCCGAGTGCAGGAATGCCTCGATGATCTGCTGCGGGCTCAGGCCGACGTTGAGACCCGCGTTGATGTGGACGTCCAGTTGCGGTTCACAACCGCCGAGTGCAGTGAGCATTCCGAGCGTGACCAGCTGCCTGTCGCGCGGTTCGAGCTCCGGCCGGGAATATATCTCCCCGAAACCCCAGGCCACGATCTGCTCGCCCAGTTCGGGGGAGACGTCGCGGAGCGACTCGATCACGTTCACTCCCGCGGTCCCGTCGACCGCTTCGAGCACCGCCCGTCCGTGTTCGTAGCGTTGCGTGCGAGTGGTGGCTTCATCCATCGGTATCGGTGCCCTTCTGGCGAACATTCCCCGCGCCGTTTGCAGCGAGGTCGTGACGGTACGTGGCGATCTTCGATTCGAGTGCTTTCTCGTGGTTTCGCAGCCGCGTGATCTTCTCCTGCAATGCATTTCGATGCGCCTCGAGCATTGCCAGGCGAGTCGCCGTCGTCGCCGCACCGCCGGCTCGCAGCTCGGCGTACCGTCTCATCTGTGCGATCGACATCCCCGTTTCGCGCAGCCGGAGCAGGAACCTCAGCCATTCGACATCCGAAGTCGAATACCGTCGCCGGTTGCCGGAGTTCCGCCGGATCGGAGGGATCAGACCTGAGCGCTCGTAGTATCTGAGCGTGTGCGCTGACACACCGATGACCGCCGCAACCTGGGCCACCGTCAGGGTCGTTGCCTCGGCCTCGTCCGCCACGTACTGAAGACTAGAAGTTCGCGCGCGCTCTAAGTCAAAGAAGAGGTCCCGACCCGGCAGCCGCGCGCCTCCCCGGCGGGCCCCTCGCGAACCCATAAACTTCCTTGTTCGACAGCAGCAAGGAGGGTCCCGAAACGTGACCGACGGCCGAGCCGTCAAGACCGGCCACGACGGCCGAGCCGTCAAACCCGGCATTGCCGGCCGAGCCGTCAAATCCGGCAACGCAGTGAGTGCGGCGCCGATCCGTGTGGGGCCGCGCCGCTACGTCAGCCCGGGTCGTGGCATCGCTGCGCTCGACGGTGTCCGAGCGATCGCGGTCGCGCTGGTGCTCGCCGACCATGGCGGTATTCCGGGAATGTCCGGCGGATTCCTCGGCGTCGACGTGTTCTTCGTGCTCAGTGGGTTCTTGATCACCTCGCTGCTGCTGGACGAGGTCGGCCGCACCGGCCGGATCGGTCTGAAAGGCTTCTGGATTCGCCGAGCCCGGCGGTTGCTGCCCGCGCTGATCGTGATGGTGCTGGCCGTGGTGGCCGCCCGCGAACTGTTCGCCGCAGAAGCCACCGCCAACCTGCGCGACGAAGCCGTGGCCGCCCTGTTCTGGATGTCCAATTGGCTGTTCGTCGCTCAGCACACCGACTACTTCAGTCACGGGGCGCCGCCGTCGCCGCTGCAGCACACGTGGTCGCTGGCCGTCGAGGAGCAGTACTACCTGCTCTGGCCGCTGATGGTGACGGCCGTGGTCGCGGGTCTCGCCGCGCTGGCTTACCGTCGCGGCACGCCGTTGACCCCGCGCGCGCTCCGCACGGCGGTGTTCGTCCTCGCCTGCGCCGGGGTGCTCGCGTCGGCAGCGGCCAGCATGACGCTGGCCGGCGACGCATCTCTCAACCGTGTCTACTTCGGCACCGACACCCGCGTACAGGCGTTGCTCGTCGGCGCCGCCGCCGCTGCGCTGGTGGTGCGGGACTGGCGCGGTCTGGCCGCTGGGGTCACGGTGCTGTGCTCCCGCTGGACCCGTTGGACGGCCCGGTTGCTGCCCGCGCTCGGGCTGGTGATGCTCGTGCTGGCCGCCCACAGTGCCACCGGCAGTGCCGAGGAATTCCGACACGGCCTGCTGATCGTGGTGGCGGTGGCCGCTGTGCTGGTCATCGCGCCGGTCGCGCTCGATCAGGAGGGCCCCGTCGCGCGGTTGTTGTCAGCGGCGCCGCTGGTGGGCCTCGGCGCGATCTCCTACGGGGTCTACCTCTGGCACTGGCCGATCTTCCTGCTGGTCAACGGCGAGCGCACCGGCGTGACGGGCTGGCAGTTGTTCGCGCTGCGTTGTGCGGCGCCCCTCGCCGTCGCCGCCGTGTCGTGGTGGCTGATCGAACAGCCGATCCGTGAGTGGCGGCCGGTCTCCGTGCCGATGCTGCCGTTGGCTGCTGCCTCGGCGGCAACCGCGGCGATGGTGGCGATGACGCTCGTGCCGGTGAAGTTGACTCCTCAGACACCGGTGCCGGGACCGCTGGTCGATTCCGCGGCGTTGGTCGCGCCCGAGGTGCCTGTCGAGGTCGCACCGCCACCGCGCCCGGGCGCGCCCGGTGACATGCGGGTGGCGGTGTTCGGTGACTCGATCGCGTGGACGCTGATGCGGTATCTGCCGCCGACGCCTGGGGTGCACTTCGCCGATTACACGACCATCGGTTGCGGCATCGCCCGCGGCGGCCCGTACGAGTACGTGGGTCAGGAGCTCGACCAGAAGCCGGAGTGTGATGCCTGGCCCAGCCGGTGGAGTCAGCGGATCTCCTACGAACGCCCCGACGTGGTGCTGTTGGTCGTCGGGCGGTGGGAGATCGTCGACCGGATGAACGAGGGACGCTGGACGCACATCGGCGACGAAGCCTACGACTCGTATCTACGGGCCGAGCTCCGGCGTGCACTCGACATCCTCGGCTCGACCGGGGCCCGCATCGTCGTCACCACCGAGCCGTACAACCGGCGCGCCGAGAAGCCCGACGGCAGCCTCTACCCCGAGGACCACCCGGAGCGGGTCGACACCTGGAACGAGCTGCTGCGCGGTGTCGTCGACGACCGGCCCAACGTCACCGTGGCCGACCTGAACGAGAAGCTGAGCCCCAACGGCTACTACACCACCAAGGTCGACGGCATCCGCATGCGCAGCGACGGGGTGCACCCCACTCCGGAGGCGGTGGAATGGCTCACCCCGTGGCTGGTGGAGGCGGTGCAGCCGAAGTGACCCCCGGTGACCTCAGGGTGTCTACCGGCGATGACGCGCGGGCAGCCGCCGACAGCGGGTGAGATCAGTGCCCGAGGCGGCCGCGGCCCAGACGCAACAGCAGCATCGCGAGGTTCTTGCCCTCCGCGCCGAGCACGCTGTAGCGCTCGATGACCTTCATCTCCCGGCTGTGCACCAGCCGCGTGCCGCCGGAGGCCATGCGTGCCTTGCCGATCAGCTGCGAGACCTGGGTCCGCCGTTGCACCGCCTCGAGGATCGCGGCGTCGAGCCGGTCGATCTCCTGGCGCAGGGCATCGATGTCCGAGGCGTCGAGCTCCTGGGAGGAGTCCGAGGAGGCTGCAGCGGTTTCCATCGTCGTCATCTCGTGGTTCTCCGAATTTCCGTTGTGTGAAGGGTCTGGTCTCATCCGGTTTCAGGCCTCACACAAGAAACGAGCCCCGGATCCGGAAGCGGACCGCGGGGCTCTGGGAAGCAGCTAGACCACGGGCACCGCTGGCCGGTACCCGTAGAAAAATCGGCAGTGAGCCCCTCGGGTGAGGAGCGAGTTGCCGGGCTGCGCGTTGAGCACCCACTGAGTGTGCCACTACCTGCCGTGCCAGCGCAAAGAGTGTCGGTTCGCAGCGGTAGGTTTGTCCGCATATGACTGCACCTTTTCCGATGACGTCCCCGGCGAGCGACACCGATCAGCTGCTGGACGGGTTGAACCCGCAGCAGCGCCAGGCGGTGTTGCACGAGGGAAGCCCGCTGTTGATCGTCGCCGGTGCCGGTTCGGGAAAGACGGCGGTGCTCCCCCGCCGCATCGCCTACCTGCTGGCCGCTCGCGACGTAGGGGTGGGGCAGGTTCTGGCGATCACGTTCACCAACAAGGCGGCCGCGGAGATGCGCGAGCGGGTGGTGGGTCTGGTGGGTCCGCGGGCACGCAGCATGTGGGTCTCGACGTTCCACTCGACCTGTGTGCGGATTCTGCGCAACCAGGCCTCGCTGGTGGCCGGGCTGAACTCGAACTTCTCGATCTATGACGCCGACGATTCGCGCCGGCTGCTGCTGATGATCGGCAAGGACATGGGCCTGGACACCAAGCGCCATTCGCCTCGGCTGTTGGCCAACGGCATCTCGAACCTGAAGAACGAGTTGATCGGGCCCGAGCAGGCCGCCGCGGAGGCATCTGAGGCGGCCGACGATCTGGCTCGCGTCATCGCCGAGGTGTACGCCGAGTATCAGCGCCGGCTGCGGGCGGCCAACGCGCTGGATTTCGACGACCTGATCGGCGAGACGGTGGCCGTGCTGCAGGCGTTCCCGCAGATCGCCCAGTACTACCGGCGTCGATTCCGGCACATCCTGGTCGACGAATACCAGGACACCAATCACGCCCAGTACGTGCTGGTGCGCGAGTTGGTGGGAGTGGGGGCGCCCGACACCGACACGGTGCCGCCGGCCGAGCTGTGCGTGGTCGGTGACGCGGATCAGTCCATCTATGCGTTCCGCGGCGCGACGATCCGCAACATCGAGGACTTCGAACGCGACTTTCCTGACGCGACAACGATTCTGCTCGAGCAGAACTACCGGTCCACTCAGACGATCCTCAACGCGGCCAACTCCGTCATCGCGCGCAACACCGGCCGGCGGGAGAAGCGGCTGTGGACAGACTCCGGTCAGGGTGAGCTGATCGTCGGATACGTCGCCGACAATGAACACGACGAGGCCCGGTTCGTCGCGCAGGAGATCGACGCCCTGTCCGATTCCGTCGGCGACTTCTCCTACAACGACGTCGCGGTCTTCTACCGCACCAACAACTCCTCCCGGGCGATCGAGGAGGTGTTCATCCGCGCCGGCATCCCCTACAAGGTCGTCGGGGGAGTGCGCTTCTACGAACGCCGCGAGATTCGCGACATCGTCGCCTACCTGCGGGTACTGGACAACCCCGGCGATTCGGTGAGCATGCGGCGCATCCTGAACACCCCGCGCCGCGGTATCGGCGACCGGGCCGAGGCCTGCGTGGCCGTGCACGCCGAGAACACCGGTCTGAATTTCAACGACGCGCTGGTCGCGGCCGCCGAGGGCCGCGTGCCGATGCTCAACACGCGGGCAGAGAAGGCGATCGCGGGTTTCGTCGGGCTGCTCGACGAACTGAGGGGCATGCTCGACGGGGAGTTGGGCGAGCTCGTCGAGGCGGTGCTGGACCGCACGGGCTATCGCGCCGAACTTGAATCGTCGAGCGACCCGCAGGACCTGGCGCGGCTGGACAACCTCAACGAATTGGTCAGTGTCGCCCACGAATTCAGCATCGACCTCGCGAACGCGCGAGCATTGGCCGGCGAGGACGGCGCGGACCCGGTGGACGAGGACATCCCGGACACCGGCGTGCTCGCCGCCTTCCTCGAGCGGGTGTCGCTGGTCGCCGACGCCGACGACATCCCCGAGCACGGTGCCGGCGTGGTCACGATGATGACGCTGCACACCGCCAAGGGGCTGGAGTTCCCGGTGGTGTTCGTCACCGGGTGGGAGGACGGCATGTTCCCGCACATGCGTGCGCTCGGAGATCCGGTCGAGTTGTCCGAGGAACGGCGGCTGGCCTACGTCGGGATCACCCGCGCCCGCCAGCGGTTGTATCTGAGTCGGGCCAAGGTGCGCTCCTCCTGGGGCCAGCCGATGCTCAACCCCGAGTCGCGGTTCCTGCGCGAGATCCCCCAGGAGCTCATCGACTGGCGCCGCACCGAGCAGCCGGCGTCGTCGCTGTCGGCACCGGTGAGCGGCGCGGGCCGGTTCGGCACGCCGCGACCGTCGCCGATGCGCCCGGCGGCCGGCAAACGTCCGCTGTTGGTGCTCGAACCCGGCGACCGCGTCACCCACGACAAGTACGGGCTGGGCCGGGTCGAGGAGGTGTCGGGTGTCGGTGAGTCCGCGATGTCGCTGATCGACTTCGGCAGCGCGGGGCGGGTCAAGCTGATGCACAACCACGCGCCGGTGGCCAAGCTCTAGCTTCGGGTCAGCCGGACCGGTTCCAGGCGGCGGTGGCCGGCAGCAGCGCGGCCATGACCGACGCCAGGGGCAGCACCGGCATGGCGTAGATCAGCGCGGGCAGCGCTGCCCCCGCCACGAACAGGCTCGCGAAGATGAGCAGTGCGATGACCGCGCCGACCACCACCAGCAGCCGTCCGTTGCGCCGGCGTAGCAGCAGTGCGATCACCCCGGTGATGGTGGCCGCCGCGGAAATGGTGGTGAGGAAGCCCACCGCGACGCAGAACAACGGATCGGTCGACCACCAGCCGGCGATCAGGTCGGTGGCGATGACGGCCGTTGCCCATCCCGAGACGATGCTCGCCACTGAGGTCGCGATCGCCGAGGTCGGGTTGGCCCGCGCCCGGCGGGACGGACCGACCGCGATCGGTTTGGCCCGGGGCACGATCTGGGTAGCCGGATCGTCGATGGCAGGTTGGGCGCCGGTGGGGTGTCGTCGGATGAGACCGGTCGGCGGTTCCGATCCGGTGTGCGGTTTCGGTCCGGTGGGCGGAATCGACCTGGTTGGTGGTTCTGGCGGATGGGACGGGACCCATCCGGTCGGCGGGTCCGACCCGGCAGGCAGGTCCGAGGCGGCAGGCTGCGCGCCGGTGTTCAGCGGGGCGCGACGAAGGATGCGAGTGCTGTCGTCGCTGTCCGGTGAGGTGTCTCCGTCGGCCACTCAGCCAACGTAGCTGCCGGGCGTCAGCCCGTGCTTGGCCAGCCAGCCGACCGGGTCCACCCGGTCAGTGCCGTTCAGGTGCACCTCGAAGTGACAGTGGGGTCCGGTCGAGTTGCCCGTGTTGCCCATCTTGGCGATCTGGTCGCCGGCCATCACCCGCTCGCCGACGTTGACCAGAACGGCGCTGTTGTGGCCGTACAGGGTGACGGTTCCGTCGGCGTGGCGGAGCTTGACCATGTTG
>MDTC01058411.1_pt1 | contig 20841 bp, 21 predicted proteins | sample 811181 | NCBI WGS metagenome assembly MDTC01 (sample SAMN05326644, study PRJNA326480) | marine metagenome | isolation source: seawater | place: Pacific Ocean: North | collected 2011 | reverse complement strand
CCATTGTATTGGTAAAATGTTGTTATTAAATGTATATATTTTTGTATCACAAATTTTAGTAATATTATTAACAGATAATAGGTTATATGTCATTTATAATAAATACATTTTTTATTTAATAAAAAAATAACTATTTATATTAAGATGAAAAAAAAAATAAATAATATTCTTAATAAAATGTCGGATACCAATTTAAAATTAATGAGCAGATATTTTGGTTTAAATGAATTTAATACTCGCAATGTTATTATAAATAATTTAATGACAGGGGGTATGCCAGAATTTACACAGTTAGAATATTCTGGTCTTGATTTCCATGACGAATCGTTTCCGTCATTGTTAAAATTATTTAATACAGATATTATTGTTGATGAAGTAACAAATGAAATAGAAGATACAGGGGCACTTTGTGTAAAATTCACATTTTTAAATACAAGACAAGGTTATGAAAGTAGACTTTTAAAAGAGAACGATTTTAAAGTTCTTTTATCAAAGAGTGATTATGTCAATATTTTATCAAATTTCGTGTTTATACCTACTCATATTAATCCAGATAGTATGTTTTCTTGTAAAATAGATATTATATCACGTAATAGAGGAAGAAAATGGTTACAAAATGGACGTTATTATTTAAATACAGTTGATGGTACAAGGTATAACTCTTTAACACCTAATAAAAATGGTCTTTATATGTTGTTACACTGTATTATAGTTGCCTCTAAATTTTTATACGATAATGGATTTGATATTTTATCATTAGATTTGAATAGTATTTTACATCTTAGAACCAGACGTGGTTATTTGGTTACAAATTATAGTATAATAAAGGGGTCTAAATTAAAATTTTCGGTTCAAATAAAACGTTTTCTTGCTGATGTTATAAATTTATATTCTAATTATAATACAAGAATTAGAAAAGATATACAAACTAAAAAGAGTTCTCTTGACGGAAATATAATACAGATTAAAAAATATAAAGATACTGGGTTAAAAATTTACAATGACGCAATACAAAATTTAACAAAAATTAATAGCACATTTAAGATGTCTATTAAAAGTTATGAAAATCTCTTGAAAGATTCTTTACAATCTTCTGTAATTAAAGCTGTTAAAGATATTCTAATACCTGCCGTTACATCAACCGATTTAAATCCAAATGAAGTATATGATATTTATATGAAGGAGATTCATAAACTTATTCAATAAAACAATTATTTTGTAACCATTTTACATTTTGACGTTTATTTTTAATAATTGCTTCTTTCTTTTTTTGTTTTAATTTTGTTTTATCACCTAAATATTTTTTAATTTCGGGAATAGATGATGTATTAATAGCTAATATATTACTTTCATTAGATTCTATAGTTGTATTTTTATTTTTTCTATCTCTTTTACGTAACCTCTTAAGAGGCATCTCTATAATATATTTAAGTATATTATTATTTAAATATATATAATTATATTAATATTATTAAGTATTATTACGATATGATACCTTATAATATATTTGAACTTATAAATAACTTCCTTGTATATATGTTCAAAAATAAAAGTAAACATATACCAGTTGAAATTATAAGTTATATTGGTACCTTCATGAATACACAAGGTCTTATAAAAATTCTAATTACAAACAAAACCAACTTTAATTATAATATACAACGCTTTAAACTATTACAAAAACGAGAGTTTATATTAAATAATTTTTGTACTGAAATTATTGATTTAATTTCTTTAAAAGTTTTATTAACGACTTCTATTAAAGAATGGAATCCCAAATTTTTAGGATCTACAGGCTATATTGATGGTATAACATTAAGCGATATTAATTATCCAATTACAATTGGTATTGATAATAACTACCGTCCATTTATAGTACTGCGTCATACAATACCTAAATATAAATCTTATCCTTCAAAATACTGTTTAGATATATTATTTCAACGGTATAGTGCTTGTAAAAATACGTGGTCTAATGCAGTAGTGGGATATAGAAGTTTTATATGTGAAGGTGGTCATTTTATGACAAATGGCAATATAAACCACGAATATTTCAAAAAAAATATTAATAATTTAATAAATAACAAGGAATATATAATTATTCCTAAATATAATCCTGATATGAGTACTGTTGAAAATAGATTTACATTATTACTGGTCTAAATAATTTTTTCTTGATACAGCTATAAAACAGTCAGTTGTACCTACAAGAATATGATCTTTTTTTTCAGAAACTCTTTTTGTAAAAATTCCAGGTGTACCGTCCTTATCTATCATATCCATTGCATTAAGCTTTATAACTTCATCACAATATGGAATACAATCTAACATTTGGCCAAATGGGCGTCTTTCTGAATCTCCATCTAATCCAGATATAATAATTATTTTATCTGTCAATTCGACAGACTTAACAAAATTTAAAAGATCGTCAAAAAATTGCCCTTCATCTATGCCTACTACATCACTATTAATAAATTCAGGTGTTTTAATAATACTCATTAGATTATCTGTTTTAATCGCATCCACTGTATCCTTTTTATGAGTCATAACACTATTACCAGTTCTTGTATCCAAAGAATGATTAATCATAAGTATTTTTTTACCAATAGCTTTATATCTTCCACATCTTCTTATTAGTTCTGTAGATTTACCAGAATACATACATCCTAATACTATTTCTATACGGGTTAAAGCCATAATATTTTATTAGAAAAAAAACATTAAACTTTATCAAATTTATTAAATATTTAAATATTAACAAGACAATGTTGTAAGCATTTCTTCAAGAGATTGTTCTGATGCAGACTTTGGTAAAATATTTATTTGAGAATCAATAATATCGCTTATTGACTTGATTATATTATTTCTAAATAATTCATCTTCAACAAAATCATTATTTACATCTAATGTAATTACCGGAATTTTAGGTTCATTAAGTAACCAATCATCGTGTTTTAGTTTCACTGAATTAATATAATCATAATCAACTGATGTTTCTTCTTTTCTGCATCTTTTTAACATACGATGATATGATGTATTTGTATCAGCCCGTATGTATACATAAATATCAGGCATTATACATTTAAAATGCCCAGATAACCAATTAAACCATTCATCATATAATTTCCATTCTATGTCAGAAATACATCCTGTTTCATACAACATTTTTGCAAACACGTTTCTGTCAGTAAGTACCGAGCGTTCAATAATAATTACTTTATCTTGTGATTGATTAATTAGTTCTTTAGAACGTGTGATAAAAGCGTGCATCTGAAATGAATATGACCATCGCTCTTTATTTTTATAGAATTTTTCCAATATATTTTCACCATCGTCTGATTTTAATTTTATCCAAAGATCTACAGGTTCTTCTATAAAAATTACTTTAGAATTATTTTTATAGGTCTCCTTAATAAATCTCATAAGTGTAGTTTTACCGGTGCCAATATTTCCTTCAATAGAAATAAGCATTTTATTTATATTTAAAAATAAAAAATAAATCAAATTTATACTTTATTTTTATTACTAATTTACTCTAAATGTTTTAGTTCCCATCCATCTTGATCATATGACAAATTATTCCACATTTCCCATGTTTCATCTATTTGTTTTTTATGTTCTTTTTTACTAATTGTACCAGCTTCATAATTATCCCAAATTTTATTTAAGATATCTCTTAATTCAGAAGGTTCTTTTAAACAAAGCCCATTATCTTCAACAAGATCAAATATATCACCTGAAAAGAACATTGTTTTAGTAAGAGGACTAAAAAAATTTCCCGATTGTGGTGGATTAATAAAATCGCTTCTACGGGTATAAAAAATAGATGCATCAGGATTTCCAGGTCTGAGTGGTTTATAAAAGTCTGCACCATTTATACCTGTTCTTTCACAATCAGCTGATTTATGTAAGTCTTGTATATACCATTTATTATCAGTTTTTCTAAATATTACTTTATTAGGTTCATTTTCTTTACAATAAACACAAGATTCTTTTGATAAATTTTCAGTTAACAACTTGTTATTTGAAAGTGGAACACGTTCTCTTGGATATTTCCAATTACCAGCAGATTTACATATTTCTTCCGATTCTCGAGATGATTTATTTAGAATATATATATCTATAGGAAATACCCATTCTTCTTCCTCGACCCATTCATCATGATCTTTTCCTCTGTTTTTTCTTTTCCATTTTGTAAAATTTATTCTATTTCTATTCTCTGTATCCCTTTTATACTTACTATATGTACTGCGTACTTCATCTATTTGTTCTTTCGTAACATACTCTGATCTGAATCCTAATCTTTTATTTTCTTCTTCCCAACATTTACGCATATTATTGTATTTTAAGCATTTATTATATTTTCCATTAAATCCATAATTATCATAATCACCTACATTTAAACTTAGTTTATTTATGCAATGATCTTTAATATGTGTAGTTCTATGAACAGAATGTTTTTTAAATATGTGACTTCTTCGAGGACTTCTTTTACCAGATCTTCTGCGGGCTTTTTGCATAGCTATTTGAGATGTAGTTAATTTTTTAGACTTTAATTTCAGGGGAACTGCATGGACGACGTGTTTAGAATCTGTATCCGCACCATATTCTTTACCAACTCTTCCAAGTCTTCTATTTTGAGCATTATCCTTATAAATCTTTGGATTACCACCTATTAATAAATTTTTTTTAAACATATATATATATAAAATATATTATATTTATCTTATAAAAGAGGCGTATCCATGTATTGGACTCTTGTTTTACATATATCTATGTTTATTTCTTTACATACTTCTAATTGATATCTCATTATCTGTTTTCTTTCTAAAGAATTATACCAAAAGTTCCAATCATTTTCATTATTCCATAAAGATGAATTTATTATTGGATAAATACTGTCAACGCTGTTATTTGTTTTCCAATAACTTTGTGATTCAATAAAACCAGGAAATTGTGATGCTGTAGTAGTTAAGCTATTTTGTAAATTTATAAAATTATTTATTTGTGTATTATCTATTTTGTATTTTGAAATTTGATTTGGAATTTTAGTGATTATTACTCTTATAGATGACATTATTATTATAAAATATTTAATACATTAATTTTAAACAAATATTATTTTTATTATTTATTTAAATTTGATACACATTGACCTTTTTTTTTAAAAAATAAATGATTAAAATGTTAATGCTTCTTTTAATTTCAAGCACTTATGCAAATGATAGTTTTAGTATTACAGATGAACCATCTAACGTTTTTCAAGAAAGTACTCAAACAATTTCGTGGATTACTAATTTAACATTAAATGAAGTACGTGTAGATTTATATAAGGATAGTAATTTTGTAAAAAAATTAGGAGAAACAAATAAAGATACAAGAACATTTGCTTGGAAAGTAAGTGATACTGCAAAAACAGGCGATAATTACTTTATTAAAGTCTCAGTAAAAGCTTCAAATGGTAAATCTGCTTGGGCTAACACAAATACATTTAAGATCATATCTAATTTTAATAAAAAGGACCTATTTTATCTATTATTATTAGTGATACCACTTACTTATTACTGTTGTAAACAGTGTAATAAGAATAATTATATTAATAGGTATAATGACCCAATGTTACCTGTAGCACAACCAACTGTGGCTACAAATCCGCCGATTTACCAAACACAATATACAACTAATCCAATTAATATATCACGTGGAAATACACGCTCAGCAGCAACAGGGTTTGCTGCAGGATTTGCAGCAGATGAAATATTACATCATACTAATCATACGAGTTGGTTTGATAGTAATCCAAACTCAAATACAGATTTTGGAGGTGGTGATTTTGGTAGCTCATTTTTTGGAGGAGGAGGAGGTGATACAAGTGGTGGATTTAGTTAAACATCCATTTCATAAATAATAGGGTTATAATTACAATCACTTATTTTAACAAGTAAAGGTAATTCATCTATCATATAATTATTTTTTTGTGCGTATTTTAAATATAAAATAGTATGTAATAATTCAGTATCATTTTTACAAAACGTCATATTAAATCTTAGTTTATTAATTAACTCAATAACCCACGGATCTGTAGGATCTATATCTACATCTTGACATAATTCTATATTAGGTTCATTAAACTTTAAAAGTTTAATTGATTTCCAAAGACCATTAATTGTAATATAATCATTTGCACTCTGTAATATATATTGCTTATTAGAATATTCCATATTTGGAAATAAAAATTTTACATTAATATTCATATATTATTTTTTATAAATTTGAATGAATTAAATTTCTATAAAATAAATTATTATGGAATATCCATCTTTTATACATTTAAAATGGAACTCTATTAAAGATTGGAAGGTTATATTTACTAATAATGTTCTATTTAACTGTGATAAATATATAACAACCATTCATCTACGCAATTTAAATAAAGATTTAAATGTATATGGAGATATAACAAGAAATTGCTGTAATATAATTAATAAAAATGTATCTAATAAACATATTAAGTCCGTATCTTTCTTGAAATCAAATATACAAAAAGCGGTACGTTTAGGTAAAATAGATGAAGCGCTCGTATCCAGTTTTAATTTAATTGAAATAAATTTTATAGGATTTATAAGAAGATTGATAACTATATCTATTGAAGATGTAGGTATACCTTCTACATTACCATTTCTCGTATGGATAATGATGGTTTATCCAAATATTGAGGTAACGAATGAAATTATACAATTATTACTACTTACAGTGTATACTATCTGTAAATATAAGATCAAACATATACCAGATACACAAGTATCAGAATTAGAATACGGTAAATATAATTATAATGATCCTATAATAAACTCATTATTAATTGCAAGTGAATATGGTGGTTTCAAAGGTGATGTTGCATTATTTAATAGATTTATAAATTCAAAAAAGCGTACTATAATACCTGTGAAATATAAGAATATTGTACTTACTCGAACTATTAAAGCACGAGATATAATACCAGCGGCTATAGATTTTCATTGTTATCCAAATATTATTGCTCAGATTTCTGAAAATATCGATTTAGATGAAACCACTATTAAATCATTAATTTGGAAAAATAGTTCTTCTATTAATTATAGGGTATCTTATAAAATAACTGATAAACGAAAATGGAAAGTTATTAAAGGTATATTTAATAAAATTCAAAAAGAAATTATAAATAAACTATATATTTATTAGATAATTACTATTTTGTACTTATTAGGGTAAATATAACTGTACTATTAATTAAATTTAAATAATGATATTATTTATTGTATAAATATATATGGACAATCCGGTTTTATATTATGTATTGCTTGTTGGATTATCAGTTTTAGGAATATTTAATAATTCAGTTTCATTAAACCCACTTAGATTTCATTGTAATAATTATATATTAAATACTTATCTTTATTTTATTCTAAGTTGGGGAATTGTTTTATCAACGGTTACTGCTATTCAATATAAAAATATACCGTTAAGTGAAATATTTACTAAACCATTCACAATACTGCTATTTGTTTCAAGTATATTATTATTAATTGGGTTAATGTCAATGAAATCTATTGATTATTTTTTTTCAAAACATATTATGTTTATTTTTTTATTAATTCTTTTTGGAGTTACATTATATCCATATTATGTTTACAATAAAAACAGATTTAATCAAGTTGGATTAACTACATTGGGTATTTTTTGTGTTTTATCTATTATATCATTTATATATCCTAATTTAATTTCATCTACTTGGAGTATGTATTTATCCATTGCACTTGTCGGATTAATAATTGCAAGATTAGTTGAATTATATATGATAGATAAAACTGTTAAATCTAGTAACTATTCGCGTAATATTACATATGTTGCAATTGCTATCTTTACGCTTTTTATTATGATTGATACAAAGCAAGTTGTACTTAACTCGGTTAAATGTGGAGTATCACCATATGGTCCTGATTATATTAATGAATCTATACACTTATTTCTTGATTCAATGAATATGTTTCAAAATATATATCACGTTAAATCGAATTAATACTTAAAAATATCATTAATAAAGATATTAATGGATATTAATTCAGAGTATAACTATATATTACCTAATATATTTGAAAATCCTTTTAAAGTCAAAGATTACTCAACTATAATGAAAGATAATTCAATAAAAGGAAAATTTAAATTTTTATTAAATTATAAACCAGATAGTCATAATTGTACAGGAAGTATACTTATACATTATTTACTTCAATTTGTTGATCCTACTAATACTATATTTAGTTATAATAGTAAATACTCTAAACTGTATAAAAAAAAAAATAAGGTTAATGATACACCGTTAAGGCTTCCATCTATACCGTATAAAAATCTTAAATGTAGTTTTAAAAATAATACATTATGGGTATCTAATATATTTATTTCAAAAAATTTAGAGGATCACAGTAGCTATCCACCTAGTATGTTATTATTATCAGTAGAAAGCAACGAGAAAACATTTTCTGATTTTATAGACAGTGGATTTATGAATAAATTATATAAGGATGCTAAAATTTGGCATATGACAAATATACTTGGTGAAATTTATGATGAGAATAATTTTTTTGAAGTATTTACTTTTAATGATGGATATTGGGATCTTAAAAAGGGAAATTATGTAAGAAAGAAAGATACTTTATTTCTTAATAATGAAATACGTGAACGCCTAATATTGCAAATAAATAAATTTAGTAAAGAAAAAACAAAAAATATATATAGACGCCTTAATATACCTTATAAATTAAATGTTTTATTACATGGTCCACCTGGAACTGGTAAGACATCATTTATTGAAGTTATGGCATCTGAATTAAAAAGAAATATAAGATTTATGCAAATAACACCTAAAATTACTGATGAACAATTTTCATCAGCAGTATCTGTTCTTGGTGATAATGATATTTTAGTTTGTGAAGATATAGACTGTTTATTTACAGACCGCAAAGATTCAGATTCTAAGAAGAATTCAATGACTTTCAGTGGTTTATTAAATTCATTAGATGGAATAAATGGAGGTAAAAATGGACTTATTGTTTTTATGACAACAAATTTTAAATGTCGTTTAGACAGTGCTTTAACACGTCCGGGACGTGTTGATATAACAGAAGAATTTAACTATATGAATCAAAAATCAATTAAAGAAATGGTAAAATTTTATTTTGAAAAAAATTATATAGAAGAGGATTATAATAATTTATATAAAAAAGTTAAAAACTATAATATTACTGGAGCTATAATGTCTAATTTTTTATTAGAACTTTTATTAAATGAAGATTATAATTTAAATAAAAAATCACATATTTTAGTTAAAATGTTAGAAGATAACAACTATGAAAAGGAAGCTTATATAACAAAAAGTTTATATACTTAAATATATTATATATATAAAAACATTTTACGTATAATACCATTATACGCCTTATGAAAACAATTTTTTTATCAGAAATTATAGAAAATCAGGCAATAGTTAATGTAGGTTGTGTTGGACACGTCAGTAATGGTAAATCTACATTAGTTAAACAGATGACTGGTATTAAAACGCAAAAATTTAAAAGTGAAAAAGAACGAAACTGTACGATTAATATTGGTTATGGTAATTGTAAAATTTATTATAGTGAAAAAACAGACGAATATAAATTTACAGGATCATCTACATCTAATATTATGGATAGCGAAGATAATCCTATGAAGCTAATTCATCATATATCTTTTGTAGATTGCCCGGGTCATGAAAATTACATGTCAAATATGTTATGTGGTACAAGTGTACTTGATATGGCCTTTCTTGTAGAATCAGCTAATGCACGTGTTGTTCCTCAGCCACAAACATTGGAACATTGTATGGCAATTCAACACGCTAATATTTCTAATATTGTTGTTATACAAAATAAATGTGATTTAGTACAAAAAGAACAATTATATATAAATAAACGCCAGATAGATGATTTTATAGAAGATTATATAGATAAAGATATTTTAACAATACCTCTAATTGCTCAAACAGGACAGAATATAAACTTTGTAGGTGAATATTTAGCTAATAATCTTAATAATTATCAAAAAGATATTAATTTATCGTTAGTAATTAATATAATTCGTACATTTGACGTAAACCAAGTAAATACAGATAGCACGAAATTAATTGGAGGAATTCTTGGAGGAAGTATTGTACAGGGGATAGTTAATAAGGATGATATTATTCAAATATCACCTGGGATATGTAAGAAAACAGACAATAAATGGGAAATAAAACCAATTTTTACAACTGTAAATAGTATATGTAGTGAAAAAAATAAGATGGATTATGCTATTGCCGGTGGTCTTATAGGAATTGGAACATCAATTGATCCGGCATATACAAAGGGTAATAATTTAGTAGGACATATAATAACACATCCAGGCAAACAATTAGATATAGCTATACAACTTAGTATAAAATATAAATCTTTCAGAAAGGTGAGTAAAGAAGATAAACAATTAGTTAAAGGTGAAATAATTAAATTAGGTATTTTATGTAAGCAAGTTTCAGCAGTAGTAAAAAAATGGAATAAAAAAGATAAAGAATTAATTGTAAATTTAGCAGCACCTTGTTGTGTAGATGATAAATCAATATCAATAATGAAAAAAATTAACGGTGTTTACAAAATATTTAGCATTGGATCATATATAAAAGAAAGATCTAAATTTATTGATGTTAATATTCCTCAAGAATATTTAAATATGGAAAAAACAATATATGAAATTAAAAATGATATAAGTATTCATAAACAATTAGATAATAAAACTTATGATGAAATGATTAATAATTTAGATTATAAATATAGTGCTCAAAGTACACTTAATATTCCTACACCTTTTTTTACAAGAACAAAAAATGGTAATTTACAAATATTGCATAATTATCCTGATATAATTAAAGTTATAGAAAATAGTAAGGATAATATATCAATTCAAACAGTTATAGAAACTGAAATAGAAAAAGATTTAGTATGTTCAATTAGTAGTAACGAAAAAAAAGCGTTATTAGTACGTGGTAAAGTTAAAAATAATGTTATTAAAAATACGCTTATTAACTTAATTAATAAATATAGATGTTGTCCAGTTTGTAAAAGTTTTTCAACTTATTTGTACCGCGCAAATAGAATAATGACTATAAAATGTGAAGAATGTTTCTCTGAAAATACTGTTATGTAATTATTTAAATTTGATACTAAATATATTTATTTTATTTAATATTAAATGACTAAAAAAGCATATTATGCGGTTTTTAAAGGACATACTTCAAATACAATTGTTAATACTTGGGATGAATGTAAAAATTTAGTTAATGGATTTAAAGGGGCAATTTATAAAAAACATATGTCAGAAGATGATGCAAAAGAATATTTATCATCATTAAAAAATCAAACATTAACACAAAATCAAAATTCAATTATTGAAAGAAAAAAGCCAATTATAACAAGTGATACAGAAGTAATTACTATTTATACAGATGGTTCATTGATCAGAAAAGGGACAAATGTGTATTGTGGATATGGTATATATATACCAAGTAAAAACTATGAATATAGTTCTAAATTATCTGGAAAAAAAACTAATAATAGAGCTGAACTTACAGCTATAATAAACTCTATTAAATTATATAATAGTACAGGAAACATTTTGCTTAAAATTTACACAGATTCTTCATATTCAATATTAATTTTTGGAGAAACAGGTCTAAATTATAGAAAAAATAACTATAAAAAAAAATCAAAAGAAATTCCTAATTCAGACTTAGTGCGCGAAGCAGTAGAATTAGCTGATAAATACAACCTTGAATTTACACATATTAATTCGCATACATCAAAAACAGACGAGCATAGTCTTGGTAATGATCGGGCAGATAAGTTAGCTGTTAGAGGCGCAGTAAAAGACTATTTAGAAAATGATCACAATATAGGTGAATTTTTATTAACATTTGGTAAATATAAAAACAACAGTATTAATGTAATACCAAAGTCCTATTTAAATTGGATTTGTGAATCGGATTCATTTGAAGAACTTTGTAAAAAAAAGGAAGAATATAGATTGGAAAAAGAAATTATTCAACATTATTTAATAACATAAATTTGATTTTGTTTATTTGTTATTTGTTTTAATAACAAATGAAAACTATTTATATCATATTTATATCTATTTTGGATAACTTAGATGCATTATTTATTAATTTAGCATATAAAAATCAATGTATATTAAATAAAACCTTTTTAGAAAATAAACAATATCATCACGATTGTGATAAATTATTGTGGATTACACAAAATGATATACCAAAAGTATTAGAACTTAAAAGACGTAAATATACAAAACATTGCAGACATTCCCCAGTACCTCAAATTAGTTGCAATACATTACATTGTCCATCAGAAATAGACTGTATTTTTGTAAATAGCTCATTAGGTAAAACTAATTGGAAATGTTATGAAACTATATTAGGAAAAAATAATAAATTACTAAATGGTTCTATATACTTTGAATCGTGTTATGGAAATAAAGATTTAACTTGTATTAATAAGGGTTCATACCATTTTAGACAGGATGGTGTCAGAAAACCATTTAAACTTGGTATATATGAATGGAATAATAAAATATGGAATGGTATTGGACCGTGTGTTAATAATTTAAAAAGCACACCTTGTGGATGTTTAAATTGCAGTCTAAATAAAATATATTATACTTCAAATACTCCAAATATACGTACTTCATTTATGCAATTTATTTGCAATTCTGTTTTAACTGGAATAATATTTATTATATTCACGTTTATAATAAATAATTTATGCTCAGAAGATATATTATCTGGAATGTTTTTAGGCATTGGTCTTTGCAGTATTTTAATGTGTACAAGTGATTATGATGAATCTACTTCAGTATTCTTTACTGAAGACAGCTGCGATGATTAATATATTTATATATTATATAATATGAATATCTGTTCAATGTCAGTTTTATTGGCTAATATTTGCCTTGTATATACCCTTGCATGTCTTTATTATATATTTTTTACGCGTAATTTAGGAACACCATTTAAAAAAAGCTTATATGATTTTCAAAAAAAAATAAAAGAAGAGTCTGCTAATAAAAGACGTAATATTTTTATACAAGGGATTGTTATAGCCGCAATAATATTAGCATTTACTCAACCATTTAGAGAGTGTCTTCAAGATTAACATAATGACTTATTAAAATCAAAATTAATATATTTTTTTAAATAATGTCCTGTAATTAAAGGTGAGTGATAGTCTTCTAAATATTTATGAAGTTTATTACTAAAAATTACACCAGCTGGATTATTTAATCTTATACTTAAATTCCTAAATAATTCACGGTGTATTGATAAATTAATTAATTCTTTATAATTTAAATTAGAGTCGTTATAATTTGAGTTATATTTATCAAACTGTTCATTAAGTCCTTCCAATGAACAATAAGATTCTAAGTTTAAAATTTTACTTATGGTATAAGAATTATTTAAACAACATATAGAATAATTGTTATGTTTTTCAATGAATATATTAGGAATTAATGGTATTATTTTAGACATTTCATCTTTAATTAAAGATATTACCGTATTACAGTTTTCATTAACGTTTTTATTAGAATTATTTTTAATAAAATTTATATATTCGTTTAAATTTATTTGTAAACTGCAAACTATACTATCAGGTCTATTGTTTATAAAGATATTTAATATTTCATCTGTTAGTGAAATAACTATATCTGGGACTTTATTATGACTTAATAATAATGAGCATTTAACTGTATTAATCTCATAATTAAATTGTGATTTATGATTTAATTCTAAATATTTTATTTCAGTATTTTTTTTATGACGTTCCAAATTTGTTTTATATTTGACTAATTTTTCTGTATTTAGAGAAGGAATATTTATATAAACTACATATGGATTATATTCGTTTATAAGTTTATAAATATTGTAAATAGATATATTCGCAAAAGGACCGTTAATTATATCTTCTGATAAAGATATCCATTCTATTAAATATTGTATTCGTGGTATTTCAACAGTAATATCTTTTTTAGCTCCGTTTAAACAGGGTCTTTTAATTAATGGTGAATTTATTTCTTGTGTGGATGCAAGATATGCGATTGTCTTATTATTTTTATGATCAATATATAAAATTGGATTAATTAAATCTGAAATATGGTTATTTATTTCACCAAAATCAATAACCGAAACATCTTCTATAGAAGTATCTCCAGTAGAAATACTATGATATTTTTTGTTTAGGTTCTTAAATGCCTTAAATATAAACATAATTCATTAATATAACACTTTTTTAAGTAAATTTATCAAATTTTTATTTATATTAGACTATATTATTATGATACTTATACAATTAATAATTTTTTTTGTAATAATAATAACAATAAAATATACCAATACTGAAATTGAACTCTTTTCATTTAAACCAAAAATGATATTTGCAGGAGATAGTATATTTGCGAATGAAAAATACGTAAAAAAAGGTCATTCGTTTAACTATAATATAACTAATTTATATCCTCAATCTAAAGTTGTTGCAAAAGATAATTCTAAAATATCTTCTCTTTGGGATCAATTAACTAATATACAACCTATTATATTAGATAAAAAAAATAAACTAATAATATCGGTAGGTGGTAATGATATTCTTAATTATAATAGATTTTACAATGGAGATATTAAAACAATTGAAATTAAAGATATTTTTACTAAATATGAAAGTATTATAGAGTTTATCCAACGACGAGTAAAATGTAATATTATAATTTGCAATATATATTTTATACCTTCTGTTAAATATAAAAAATATAATAAAATAATAAAAATATGGAATGATTGGTTAGAAATTTTCGCGAAGAAAAAAAAAAATAAAGCTCATTAAATTAGATAAAATTTTATATGATCTAACACATTTCAATAATCATATTGAACCATCTGAAATTGGTTCAAAAATACTTGCAAAAAAAATCTACGAGGAAGTTTTATTATGAGACTCTAATAAACATTTTATTATAAAGATTATATCCGTTTTGACAGATGCAAGTTCGTACTTATTTAAAACATTTTTATAATTTTGCCGTATTATATATTTAGGCGAATTAAGACTTATTCCAACATTATTAGATTTAATTTTATATGTACAATTACAATCACTTATATATGGCTTAATACCATTAATAACTGGTGGAACTGTATTAAAATAAATACATACAGGCCATTCTGTATTACTTATATTTATTGATAATCCTGAATTAGGCTTCTTATTAATCATTTCAAGATAATATTCTGATTCATAATTATCTAATATATTTTTTAATTTAGCAACAGTATTAATATCCATTATTAATACTACTACTAGTTACGTTTAATATTATTTAATTTTGTTAAATTAATAATATAAAATCCGTGTTTGGATGGGTATAAAAGTACCGATACGAAGTGTATTTAATTCTGTGTGGGATAGTTTACGTAAATTTATTACAAGTCGTATAACTATCCAAGATATCCAAGCTTGAACAAAAATAGAAAATAATAAAAATAATTGCGAACCATCAGAGTGAAGACGTTTATTAACATTTGTACTGGTAGAATTAGAATCATCGTCGTCATAATAATCATTTTTAAAACTATAACTCAATTGTATTATTATACTTATTGTCCGCAGTATACAGTATACTAAATATATAAAAATTTTATTAACTTCATATTTTTTAGAGCCATAATAGCCACATATAGGACCTATTAAAAATATAATAAACGGCCAAGCAATTAAAGAATTTAAAGTAAGAAAAAATATATCAATAAGTGAAATACATTTAATTGTTTTAGCATATTGCCATGTTAATTGTAAATTTGGAGATTCAGGGGCTGTTTCTACATAATGTGTAGATAAATATGAAGAATCATTTGGAACGTTTGCAAAGGTTGCAGGATATGATTGTCTAATTGGTGACGAATTTGAGATAGTATGACTTGTAGTTCCTATTACAGTTGCAGTTGGTAATAATTTAGATTGTTGTTCTCGTGAATTTTGAGTATTAGTGGATTGAGTATTAGTGGATTGAGTACCAGCGGATTGAGTAACAGCGGATTGAGTATTTGTATTAGTATGTTGTAATTGTGAAACATTTTCAGAAGCGTTATTTACTTCATTATTTGTTTCATTTGAATTATCATTTATTTGTATTTTATGATCAGACATTTAGATTATTATAATAATTTATCTTTAATGTTGAATAAATAAAAAAAATTTATATTCAAATAATATATGACAAGCATAAAATTAAATGTAGGGGATCGACTTAGTTCTCTTATAAAAGATATAGAATACGATATATCATATGATCAAACTACTACTATAGAAAGCTTTTTAAATGAATTCCAAACAAAGACTGGTAATAAAATTAATGTAATACATTTAAATTTTTTATATATACGTCAATGGAAAGATGGGGAGTTATCAGATGAAGATTTATTGAATAAAGATATAGATAGAAGTTCTTTAATAATAAATTTTATTAAAGGAGAAACTGATAAAATAGTATTCAAAGTTGATTTTGATGATAAAAAAGTGTTTGAATTTAACTATAGACGTCCAGATAGAATTGAACCTGAAAATAAACCTGAAGATAAACCTGAAGATTTACCTGTATCCAAAGATTCTAATATGTCATTCCTGAAAAAATATGAAATAAGTCATTATGATTTTATAAAAAGTGATATAGAATACGAATTAAAGGAACAAACTGATAATATGTTTAAATATATTTACAAGATTGCTGTATATAATGGTTTATATAATACTTTAAAAAAAAAAGGTTTCATTGAAGACGGTACTAACCCAATAACAAGACAATTTAGTGAAATTACCGATACACTAATAAGAGATTATATTAATGTTATAAACAAAAATTTTATTAAAGATGTTATTTCTGGAAGTTTTGAACATTTATATAATGAAAATCTTTTAAATGATGATATAGTTTCAAAAATAAAAAATTCTTACAAAGATATAAATGATTCGGGTAAACCTTCTGAAAGTACAGGTATACCGCTTAGACTTGATACTGGTCGTACCATGGATGGGATCGATGCAGCGGATCCACATCCCGAATTAACCAGTAGACCAGGAGTAATGGTTGGAGGCAATAAAGTTGATTTTCGATATGTGAAAGATTTATTAGAAATTTTAGGAGAACCAAAACACGATTTTGGAAAAGGAAAAGGATCAAGATCAGCTAAAATATCTCATAAAATTAATTCAAATTATAATGGAGATGTATCTGGAGAAAGAATTACAGGTGTTAAAGTAAAAGAAAAACTAAATCCATCACGTGGGATATTTAGTAAATTTTGGGGTAACAAGATTAATTTTGAAAACTTATTAGGAGATAAACACGAATCAAAATTATTTCATACATTATCTAAAATTAAAAAGTATCATATGGATATTGATACAGACTCACCTAAAGGAAAATTAACTCAATTACATACTTTTTTTAATTTCTATAAATTTATTAATGACGGGTCGTTTAGAGAATCTAAAGTTAATCAAGCAGGACAACTTTCTGAAATGATATTTCCTGAATCTTTTAAAAAAGTTTTTAAGGCAAAAATGTCATTACTTGATATAAAACATTTTGTATATGATACAGGTGCAGGAATAGATTTTCTTGGATCTACTGGTGGAATTAAAGACGAGTTAAAAAAAGAGTCAGAAGGATTATCTGGTGAAAAATTAGATCCAATAAACTATATTGTTCCTCTTGTAAATATATGGGACCCTGGTACGGCAAGTATTAATAACTTTAATTGTGATCTAATTAAAGCATCTACTGAAGGTGATTATGAGTTTATGAAATTATTGCGGACAACATATATTGAAGAAAATACTAAAAATTGTTCTGATATTTGGTTTCCAAAAAGAAGTTCTATATCAGGATATTATAGTGTAAAATACAATGAAGATCACATACTTAATTGTACAAATAAACCTTCAAAAAGCCCACCAATGTCTATTTATATTAAATATTTTAATGAAGAATTAACAGATTCAACATTACCTGAAAGATACGAAAAAATAGATTTACTTAACGGATGGAGTGTTGATAATTTAAGTAGAGCAATGCAATGTATAGTTGATGAAAATGGAAATACAACAAATTTAGCAGCAGTTACACGTACGACTAAAACTCTTACAACATTAGATACCGGTAATTTAAAAAAAATGGTTGAAGCATTGATGCGAATTGAATTTAACGATTATGTAGAATATAAACGTACACATAATTGTGAAGGTGAAGACATAACTGACGATGAAAATAGCGAAATAACTTTTAAATCTGGTTCTGATACTGAATTAACAGAAGATTCAAAAAATAAATTACGTATCCGTATTCTTTTAGATATGAAAAAATCGGGAGATTGGAGTCAAGTAAAATGGGTAAGAAAAATTAATAGTAGCTTTCCTAAAAAACACAAATCTATGTTTATTTCAGGAGATAAATTATGTGCATTATTAGCAATACTAAATGGAATACCAACAATTTTTGGAAGTACTGGTCGTGAAAAATTTGAATCAGGTCAAGAAGTTGAAGCAAAATTATTAGCATTTTATGCAGGCAGTGCATCTAAATTAACAATTGATGAAATATCTCAGTTTGAAATATTTATTAAAAACCAATTAGGTGAAGATTTTTTTGATTTAGAAAATAATTTAAAACCTTACAGTGATATAATTGATAATTTAAAAGCTAAATTTGGCATTTTAAATAGTGAAGCTTATACGACATCTATTGAAGTTATTTTAAATAATTCAGAAGATACTGATTCTAAAAAGCCAGATTATTTACTATATAAATTAACAAAAGAAAATACTCCTGATATAAGCGATCCTTCTGATGAACTTAAAAAATTATCGATTAATGAACTTTTATTCTCTGATGAAAATAATAAATTATTACGGAAACATTGGAAAGATATTTTAGATTTTAAAATTGTATTAGAAGACGAAACAGGAGTAGATGGAGGTGATAAATATAGAAATAACGAGGAGAAATCAGCATATATTGATGGACAAGAACCAAATATACTTAATAAAATTGGTATAGTTAAAGGAATTATTTCAGTTATTATATCATCAAGTGATTTTATACAAACCGAATATAGTGATATATTAAAATCTACAACTAATATTGTAAAATGCATAAATTTAGTAAACAGTGATGTAATATATGGCGATTCTTCAGGTGGTACAGGATCTGCTATATCAAAACCTCATATTGATAAAATAAATGAATTATGTAGTATTAGTATGGAATATGCACCTGAATCACGCGATAATCCAGTACAAAGAAGAAGGTTATTAGAAGATATTGAAACTTATAATAATGAATTTACAATGAAGTTTAAAGTACACTTAGAAAACTTGATAGGCGGTCCTGTTCAAAATATAGAATCAGTAGATTTATCAGATATAATAAACCCAAGTAATTGTGATGATATATATGGAAAGGGATCAAGAGATTGGTGGAGACAGTCCAGTAAAGTTGTAACTATAATTAGTAATTTATCATCTATATTATCTAAAACACTACAGGTATCATCTTTACAACATATATTTTCGAGAACGGTTGCATTATTTAATAATATAATAGGAATTCTAGAAGATGTTAACTTATTTGGATCTACAATAGAAAGTACGGACAATGATGAAACGTGGATTAAAAATTTAATGCTAAGTTCTATTGAATTACAATATTATAAAATTTTAGGATCAGAAAGAACAATGCCTTGTGAATCTAAAGATGAAGCTTTACAAGAAGACAAAATACTGGAAAATATCGAGACAGGCTTAACACAAATTATAACAAATTTAGAATGTCTCTTGATAGCAATGGATAAATATTCAAATGAAATAATGAATTCAATAAGTGGACTTGATCATGAAAAAAATGAAGTTATTGAAAAACTCAGAAATACAATCGAGACATCAAGTAGTACTTTTTCAGAAATGTTTACAATGTTATCTGATATTAAAAAAAGAGGTTTTATCACCCTTGTCGCCGCCGCCCGCTTGTTAGAAGATGAAGGTGATGACGTAGGAGAAGATATTGGATTAGATGACTCTCATTTAACAATTATTAATGAATTAGATACATTAGAAGAAGATCTTAAAGTAGAAGATTTAACACCAGTAGATATAAACATAGATCAAAGTAAAGAGGATTTAATTGAACAAACTGTAACACCACCAGTTTTAGAACAAAGTACTAAATCTATTAAAGTTTTAGAATTTGAGGATGAATCAAAAAGTAAGTTTAAACGTTATAATGGTATAAAGGTAAATGTTATCAAAGAACCAATATCAACAAGAGGTTTATATACAGTTGAAATTAACGAAGGAGATGATATAGGAAAAAAATTAGTTATTTTACAAAGATATGTAAAAGATGTACCTGAAGAATCAGCAGCAACAGCACAAGCAGCACCACTTGTAGAATCAGCACCACTTGTAGAATCAGCACCACTTGTAGAATCAGCACCACTTGTAGAAGGAGAAACAACACAAGCAGAAACAACTGTAGAAGTAGTAGAAGATATAGAACCAGTAGCGGTCCGAACAAGATCTCATATATAACCGGCTTAATTAACACAATATTAGTATAAATATTAGTATAAATATTAGTATAAATATTAGTATAAATATTAGTATAAATATTAGTATAAATATTAGT
>MDTC01023785.1_pt1 | contig 20843 bp, 16 predicted proteins | sample 811181 | NCBI WGS metagenome assembly MDTC01 (sample SAMN05326644, study PRJNA326480) | marine metagenome | isolation source: seawater | place: Pacific Ocean: North | collected 2011 | reverse complement strand
GCTATATCCGCCAGAAAGAAGGGGATGAAATAGGATGGTCAGGGGAGTTTGCGGAGACACAAGTGCAACGTCCGCCGGAACAGATTTATAGCTAAACTCCGTGTATATCGGCTAATTGGTCCCTCCTCTCAAAAGGCTTGAGAGGAGGGAAGAGCCGGAGGCTCAGGGTGGAGAGTTTGTTGAGGCATATGTTGCAAAGCGCACGAAGCAAATCAGCCCGAGCAGGGCGCTTGCTTTGGTTCGCAACTGCAACGTCTGCCGGATCAGACTCCAAGCTAAACCACGTACATACAGTTTGATGCTCCTACTTTCTCTCCAAGGTTCGCTATTCACTTGTGGCTAACATCCCTAACAATGATTCTTTGGGATACTGCTCCGCGCCCAATATCCCCATTGAATGCGCCAACGCCGCGAGCTGCTTGTGTGTAGCACCTGATAACACGTGATATTTGGATGCTGGCGACAATCTCACACTCTTCACAAAACTCTCAAGCGCCTCTTCATATCCGGGATTACCGGCACAGGTAAGCTTCAGTAATGGATGCCTACAACGTGAAAGATGGACAAGGCCTGTCTTTGGACTGTTGTTATCATCAAGCGCGAGCGTCTGCAAATGAGACAAATGTTCGGACTTTGCGACCTCCTTCAATGATTTTGCCGAAAGATCACAGTGCTTCAATGAGAGCACCTCCAAATGTTCCCCAAAGTATCGCAACAACAACTGGAGCTCCTCAGGTTCAAGACGATGATGACAAATTGAGAGAGCTTTGAGAGCAGGGAGTGATGCAGATAAACTCGACGCGTCAGATGCTTTCAGAAAATTCCAGATACGATAGGGCACACTCTCCAAAGAGAGCGAGGTCAAAGCTTTGGTGTGTTGTGAGTGAAAGAAAGTCTTCATAGACTCCTTAGAGATATTCGAACAATCAGCCAACTGTAATCGCTTGAGTGCAGAAAAAGTGTGGGATGCCGAAAGAACATCTAATGAAGCTGAATCCATGATATCGTCGATGTGAACGCTCTGTAACGCGAGCAGCTCTGAACCAGAAGCCAAAGCTGTGAAGATTTGTTGCTGGTGCTTCACCTTTTGAAAATACAGAGCTTCTACATGTGCCCACCGAGCAGGTCTGAAGAGCTTGTCAATGCGATCTTCGGAAAAGTCGATAAAGGAGAACGCCACCTGCTTTACTGTTTGGAATAACCCCGAAGAGAGAAGCGCATCGAGAACGGTCTCATTTACCGAGTATAAGTCGATATCGGTCAACAGTCCTGGTGTATCGATGGAGGAGAGTTTTTTGAGCGCCAGCTCATTGTAGCGAGAGAAGGTCAAGGAGAGTCCTGTCGCCTTCGTGATTAAGCCTGAGAGCATTAAGGATTGCAAAGCATCATTTTCTTTGACATGCCAATGCCAGGATGAGAGTGATTGCAGGTGTGGCGCACGAGACAAGCCAACAGAGGAGAACATATCCAACGGTTGCGCCGGAAGTGAAAGTGAATGCAGCGATGTAAAGCCTGAAGTTCGGGCGAGAATGTGAAGAAGCTCTGTGGAATTTGATGTGGCGTCCACATCGAGGATGGTGATCTGCGGCGCGATCTCCTGCAAAAAAGACGAGAGAGCTTTTTCATCGTCGATCTCTTTGGGGATAAAGAGCGAACGAACGAGGGCTTGTGCAGGATGTCGCTGACCAGACAGTGAAGAGTACGAAGCGTATCTCAGAGCATCATCCCATGTAGAGAGCGTTTGCGATGCTTCCTCCAAAGCAGAAGACAACGTTGATGGTTCACTCCAGTGTAAAAAAGTCTCCATGAGCGTCGAAAAAAGTTGTTTGGAAGGTTCACCTTTGAGCATCCATTTGAGAGCGCGGAGTAATTCCATAAAGTACCTCTTCCGGGTCATGAGTGCATTTCGTGATCATTTGGTCAAAGACTGGATCATTGCGATAAACTCTGGTATGTTCATGTGGGTGAGAACCTGTATGGCAGTGAAAACATTCCTCCCTATTCTTTTTTCACGAACGCACACAGGGCATTACACCCTTGAAAAGATACAAATCTTTCCCACAACGGGGAGGATACAGTGCAAGCACTTCACGATCAAGGCAAGCTCAATATCAGGAGAGACAGAATGCCTTCCCACCAGGAATTCGACTACAAACAACAATGGCTTCATGCGGGCATTTCAGAAGAATGGGCCGAGAAGATCGAACAACTCATCAAGTCCCGCCATTTTTATCGTCTTGTCCCAAGCAGAGATACACAAGAGTTCTCGGGTTGGGGTGGACGTCCTTCTCTCACACCAGAAAATACCCCACTGGACTTTCGATTTATTTGCCAAATCGCCCTTGATGAGCTGCCGCCTTCAGAGGCGCGTGACATGCTTCCAGAGAGTGGGTATCTGTTCTTTTTTATGCACGCAAAAGGAAGAGACAAGGCCATCGTCATCCACACACAAGATGTGACCGAAGATGTCAACGTCGCCAATCATGTGTTCATCAAAGTCCGCGAAGACGTGGTTTATCCAGAGTATGAGTCCGACGACTTTGACAGCCTGGATGTTCCTCAGACCGACGGTAATGCTTACATGGACTGGGAAGAAGCGCACTGGGAAGATCCTCGTGTCCGTCCCTATGAAGGTTGTCGATTGCTCGGAGGATGGACCGAAGAAGCTCTCGAAGCCGCCGGTCGACTTGGACGAAAACAAGATGAGTACGAAGTGCTCTTGGCGCTTCATCCAAAAGAAAACAAAGAGATCTCCCGTTCAGCACTTGGTGATATCCCCTTCTTGACCAGCCGCCTCTTCTTCTTTATCCGCAAAGAAGATCTCCAACAAGGCATCTTTGACAGAGTCCTCAGTCGATACAGCAAATAACCTACCGTACGATTCTCACCAACCTTTAATATTAGTCACAAGCCAGAGACCTCCATCCAAAACTGTTGTTCGGCATCAAAGTCATCCATATGTCCCCGAAACGACTCAAGCACACAATCTTTCAAGAAGGGAGACTTACACAGAACAGACAATGGGACAGAGAGCGGTTCATACTCACCAAAGTCAAACGTCTCCAACGACACAAGATGTGGAGCATTTGCGAGTGACATCGCCACAACATCATCTTCTACAAGGTAGGGATGCACAGACAAACGTATCAGGTGAGTCAAATGTGTCGCCTTGGAAAGCACCTTCAAATCGAGTTCGGCCTCGTAGTAGAGATCGGGATCTGTCAGCTCCAATACACGAAGCAACGAAAGACACAAGGCGTTCTTTTGTAGAGCATCCCAACAACGCCCATCACACACTCTGTACACATCCCCTCACATGTCGAGTTGCTCATCCGCCCACTTGATAGACTTCGAAAGAGAACCTTCGTCCTCCCAGCCTGAGAGCAGCATCATGACCCTCATAAAGTTCTCCCTTGAAGGCGTACAAGAAAGAAACCTCTGCAGGTCGTTGATTTGAATCTCTGAAGTGGATGTTGACATGATAGCTCCCCAAGCGAATTGGCCGTCGTACATCATCCAAGACGATACAAACGATACAAGGTTCAGAGTTCGCTCCCCTTGCTGATATTGATTGAGCACACAAAACGTGATACAAACGCCCAAAAGAAACAACGACATATCGAATACACCGACAAAGGAAGGACAACACTATGCGACGAAAAAAGAGTTCACTTTGTCTCCTCGCCAGTCTTTTGCTGTCACTTGCGACATGGTTCAACACAAACCAGACGATGGCCGCAACATCAACACTCCCCACACGACAACAATGGGTTCTCAACAGCGCCCACCCAACACAAAGCATGACGTTCAGTGTGACAACAGCGAGTGGCGTATCACTACGTGCAACCAACATATACTGGAAGACAAAACGCGTTCACAAAACCATCTTCCGACAAAGACACTATTGGCCCACACAATTTACCTGCACGCTCACAAAAACGACTTACTCCTCCCTCGGTATCCCAACGACAACAGAAATCCCTCCCGAATACAAACACAGTTGCCAATACAGAAGACTCTTCACCAAAGGTCTCTACACACTTCACATCAAAGTCAAAAAAAACGCCTTTGGGCCACTCATAGTCCACTTTTTTGCATCCACAGGGACACCTCTAACACTTGGAAAGATCATCCAAAACCGCACCCTCAAGAGGAGAGAAGCCAACTTCTATCGGTTCGACATCAAACGCGCAGGCTTCTACGTGTTTCGGACATTTCGCCACTTCTTTAAGGTGACACCCAAGTGCGAGCTGTACGACCAACAGGGGAACACCATCACACCCGCTCGACATGAGGGCTTCGCGAAACCCTGCCTGCTCGCGCTCTCTCTCACACCTGGGACGTATTGGGTGCGACTCACCTCCTTTTTTCGGGGCAAAAGCGGTCGCTACCACATTGGCATCTACCAAAACACCACCAAACCTATCCCCACCAACAAGACAGTCACACTGAAGTGGGACAAAAAGAGCGCGTTGCGATTCCTTCGCTTTCGTGCCGATACAACACAGCTCTACACCTTCTCGACAAGCTCCTCTCAATACGGAAGCTCTATCCACCTCCGCTATTATATCCGAGGTTTTGAGCTTCAAACCAATACTTGCTACGGAAAAACCCACTGCTCCCTTCAACAACCCCTCCCTAAGGGAACATACGATGTCCTTATCAGCTCAAAGGTCAAAGCAGCAGGAAAACCCTTCGACGTAAAGGTCCAGGGACAGTCACTCCCAACGTTGTCCCCCAAACAATCCCGTATTGTCCACTTCAAGCAGAAGATATCCAATCAAAAGAAGATACTGCTCATCCCCATCCCCACAAAGGGAACCTATCTCTTTCGGACAGACAAGATCACCAAGACATTCCAATCCAGCCTGAAACTCCAAACGCTCGATGGAGCAGAGATTGAGTCTGCCTTCAATTGGAAGAAAGGCAAGCCAGCGACCCTCAAGGTGACATTGGAGGCTGGACAATATTGGCTGTACGTCGGCAAAGGTTGGGGCAAAGAGACAGGACAATTGCACATATCCCTCCAACAACTTCCTTAGACTGCTCTCCCCAAAAAAGAGCTTGGTGAGGCGACTTCAAAGGCTCTGCGACTCATAGTGATGTTGGTGTCTCTCTGCATGTGTCATGTGGTCACCAACTACCGGCAGCCACTTGCCAGACCACGAAGAGTGGTTAGGTTATGACATGCAAAAGAAGACCCGAACGCAGGTCACATGAGCTGCTTCAAAGAGCACATAGATCGAAGGCCCACACATAAGGGCCAACCATTCTCGGGGATATCCCGAGACCAGGAGGAACCCATGTTTTGGAATCGCACAAGTTCTCCCCCAGCCCCTGTCGTAACCTCACGCGCAGAGAAACTGATCCTCTACCATTACGATGGATGCTTTTTCTGCCATCGTGTACGCAAAGTCATCGACCAAATGGGCCTCGACATCGAATACAGAAACATTCTTCAGAATGGAGAACATAGACAAGAGTTGGCAGAAGCTCGTGGACGCACAACAGTCCCCGTCCTCCGAGGTATCAACAAAGACGATGAGTGGTGGATGCCCGAATCACTCGACATCGTCGCGTACCTCAAAGAATACTACGCCGATTAAGGCGACTCCATCACCCCACTCATAGATAACGTTCCTCCTCAACAACCTCCATCTCTTCATTTTCATCAGCCAGATCATATAGATCTTCTAGGCGCAGATCATTGTGCAGGAGATTGATCCACTCCAAGCCCTGTAGAAGCTCACTCTCCATCAACAACTCCGCTCCCTTGCGATCAATCTGATTGTGGGACAGATCCAGTCGACGCAATTGTACCAGCCCCTTCGCCTGTAACAAATTCCACACCGATGGTGAACGAAGCATATTGTGGCGTAGATCAATCGAGACGATCTGAGACATATCACGACCATTCAAAAAAGCCTCAAGACCATGGTCCCGAAGATAACGTTCGGAAAGATCAAGGTGCGCGACCAACGACCACGGGATCTGAAGCTGTTGCCCCTTCTTTAACTCCGGTCCACAACGCAAGGAAGCCGGCCAACCTGCCATATGCTGCCGAGCGTATTGAATGCAAACCTCCTTCTCCACTTCATCCATTTGGCGCGAAAAAAACGTCGCCAGCCCCAACCACGAAGCCTCCGAAGGAATCGCCAAAAGATCTCGTAATTCAATAAGGTATGCGCTCATCTTATCTCCCAACAGGTCAACGACCTCACAACACAGTCCGCACAAAAGATGCCCTTCATACCAAAAAAGACAACGCAAGTCATCGCCTTTCTTTGCAAACAACTTGAACGAAACCAACGATGCAGATATGCTGGAAATGAGCAAAGAAACCATACACAAAGGAGCGCGTCAGATGGCCTCAGAACAGTTTGCAACACTCCGCACGCTGCTGGACCAGGAACCTTCAAGGGAACAGTGGAAATCAATCCTTATCACACTCGAACAATGTCCTGACGAGACACTGGACGAAGCCTTATCACTCGCAGATGAACGACTATCCTCCTGGCATGACAGCTGGCGTACACTGGCAGTCCACCACAAACTGTTTGGCGATTCTCCCCAAGCAGCCCGCGATCTCAAAGCCTTTCCGTTGCTGCGCTCCCTCTCCATCTCCTCCGACGATCCCGCATATCTTATCGAACACAAAGAAGATTGTCGTCACATTCGCAATCTCACGGCCAACTGGACCCTGACGCCACCCCACCTCGAATGGCTCATCCATCTCCCCCACCTGACAGGCTTTGACCTGCGCACAGATGGACAAGAATCGATTGGTGGTTTACGTCATCTGCCACAGCTCACATCACTCAATCTATTCGGCTACAACGAGATAGACGACTATGATATTCTCCCATCCCTCCCTGCGCTCAAGCACCTGAAATTACATGATGTCGGCGTCTATGGCCTGGAAGGTGCTCACTTCTCTTTTCCAAAGCTGGAGACATTGATCACGACCAATGGTCTCGAACCGCTCACATGGATCGACATCGATACACTGGAATCACTCAAAGAGTTCGAGCTTGACATGGATGAGTTGGCGTTCTTTTTAGAAGAAGACGAGGTGGGCACACCAGAAGAGGGAGCACTTGACGAGTATTGGGCGATTCATTGGGAGTTGGCCTCAGGCGTACCAGAGCTGACCTTTTGGGTTCCCATTGAGGAATCATCGCTCCAACAAAAGTGGAGGCGAAAGGCCCCTCCAGGTGTCAAAGTCTGCTTTTACAAAAAAGGTGCATTCGGTCAGCGCATCCCCTTGATGACTTGTCCCCCCAAGTAAGGCTGCTCCAACAAAAAAACCCCCAGGCTCGCTCTTGCCTGAGGGTGAAAGATTGTGAACTCCATCCGACAATCTTTTGTGCCGAAAAGCCTCCACTCTTCAGCTGGACCTCCTGGGTATCCCCAGAACGATGTTTGTTGTTGCCTTACCCTCGTCGACGGCTACCATCCCGTGTTCGTGCAGTGCAAGCACCTCGTTCAGTGTTGCAAGTCAGACCTTCTTCGCAGTCTGCATCAGCTGCACAAGGTTGAAAGCAAAAACCTCTCTCAGTGTTACACTCCGCAGAATTTCCACAATCATCATTAGAAGTGCAAGTCATGCGTTTGCAGACATTTTCTGTGGCATCACATGTTTGGTGAGCGTAACAATCACTGTCTGACTGACAAGAAGTTCGGGTACGTTGTCGTCTCGTTCGGCAGGTCTTTGTCTCAGCATTGCAGCGTTGGTTTTCTCCACAATCATCGCTACTTTCACAAGGTGTACCTCCAGTCGAGGTCGAGACACAGGCACCAGCTTGGCAGGCCAAACCTGCGCCACAATCGGCATCGGAAAAACATTGCCCATTCCCTGGCAAATCCCCACACGCTACAGTCAACGAAACCATCAACATCGCAAACAAACCGAGCAACATTCTCTTCATCATTGTCGTTTTCATATCATTTCCCTCCGCAGATAGGGTGATTCTTATTGTATTTTGAGAGGCAAAGAAACCACAAATGTCGTCTCATGCCGCGTTCGGCTCTCCCTCTTTGCAAATGCTATTCCAACGATAAAAATCCCCATCATTCCATGAAAAATGTGGGCGACACAGCGAAAAAGACGGAGCACCCCTACCCCAAAATGGGCACTGACTATCCTCCCTATTGGAGTGTGAGCTGTGTTATGGTACAGCGTCCATCCAATAGAGTTGGCGTTACTCCACCCACAAGAAAGGTCCTCTTCATGACAGTCACTTTTGAGAGCGTATCATTAAAACGTGAGTTGCTCGACAATCTCAAGAACATTGGTTTCACAGCGATGACACCGATTCAGGCACGCGCACTTCCTCTGACCTTGCAAGGAAAAGACATCATCGCCAAAGCCCAAACAGGCAGTGGAAAGACCGCCGCGTTCGGATTGCACATCCTTCAGCAGCTCCAAGTCAAACGATTCCGCGTGCAATCACTCGTCCTGTGCCCGACACGAGAGCTCTCACAACAAGTCAGCAAAGAACTCCGGACTCTCGCGAGGATGCTTCACAACGTCAAAATCCTCACGCTCACAGGTGGACAAGGTTGGGAGCGTCAATTTCACTCACTTCGTCATGGAGCCCACATCGTCGTAGGTACACCAGGAAGATTACTCGGACACCTCGAAAAGGGAACTTTATCTCTCGAAGACCTCCAACACCTCGTCCTCGATGAAGCCGACAGGATGCTCGACATGGGCTTTGAAGAAGAGGTCAACAAGATCATCTCCCATTGCCCAAAAAAGAGACAGACACTTCTCTTTTCAGCGACGTATCCCAAAGATATCCAGTCGATCAGTGAAGCCCATCAGGTCGATCCCGTTTACATCGAGGCAGAAGAGACAAAGCAACACCAGGACATCGAACAACGTGTCTTTGCAGTCACAGAGGAAACAAGGATCGACATCTTGGAGCAGTTGCTTCTTCACTACCAGCCTTCATCGGCCCTGGTCTTTTGTCAGATGAAACGTCAGGTACACGATCTGGCCATCGCCCTTCAGGAGAGAGGATTTGAGGCGCTGCCCATCCATGGCGACCTTGAGCAATCGGAACGTGAGGAGATGTGGTTACAATTCGCAAACCACTCGTGTCCGCTGTTGATCGCCACAGACGTCGCGGCGCGAGGACTGGATGTTAAAGAGCTCCCACTTGTCGTCAATTACAACATCTCCGAAGATCCAGAGGTTCATGTCCACAGGATTGGCAGGACAGGCCGGGCAGGAAACAAAGGGCTCGCGCTCAGCCTTGTCAGTTCCTCGGAGCTTCGACTGTTGCGAGCCGTCGAAGCGCTAACAGGAGAATCATTGACTGTTGAGCAAGCAGAAAATCTTGAGACAAAAGGGAAGTTACCAGCACAGGGGAGTCACCGCACCATCGTCATCTTTGCAGGAAAGAAACACAAACTTCGTCCAGGTGACATCCTCGGAGCGCTTACAAAAGACGCAGGTTTACCTGGTGCTGATGTCGGAAAAATAGATATCTTTCCGACTCGTTCGTACGTCGCGATTCACAGACGCTCAGTCAAGCAGGCTTACAACCACCTGCGCAAAGGAAAGATGAAGAATCGTCACTACAACGTCAACATCCTCCGCTCTGTGTGAGCTTACGCCTTCTTTTTTTCCCGAACTCGCCGTAACAAACGCAAGAGAAAAAGCACTCCTAGCAAAGCCACCCCGAAGAACAACAAGATTCGCATAACGACCTTGTCCATCAACAGCAAAAGCCACTGAGGGGGTTCATAGTTGGAGACGACAGGTGCTTTGTAATAGACCTTCGCGAACGCCTTATCTGGATCGTTGGCCTCTTTGATCCACCTCTTCTCGTTGGCGACAAGCTCATCGTGCCACAGCTTCGCTTCTCTCAACTCTTTTTTAAAACGATTCTCAACCCAAGATAAGCGGACTTGCTCGTACGACAACTTGTTCAAGACGAGCAATCGAAGGACATCGCCAGCCTGTTTTCTGTAGAGCATCACACGTTCCCCTTTTGACTGATAAGACGCCTGCAAATACGCCCGCGCAGCGAGACGCTTGGAGTCTTCAACAGGCGTTAAAAGGAGCAGCTCAGCGAGCACTTCCAGAAGAATTCGAGAGCGATAATGTCCAAATCGCATCATCCCCAAAATGCCCTTCAGTGCGGCAGCGTGTTCTTTCTGGGAGAGTCGTGTATCTGTTCCTGTCTTTTGCGCAAGGAACCCAACAAATGTCAGGTCTGGATGTGCAGGAGCGTACGGTCTGGTGACGTCGAGCTTGACTTGCTTCTTTGCCTCGTAAAAAAGCGGCAATGGAATCTTACCACCTTTCTGCCGTTGCAGGAGATACTCAACAAGCCATGCCTGATAACGTTCACGGCCAAAGTGCGCGTTGGGATTGATCTTGAGAGCTTTGCGAATGTACACAAGCCCCTTCTTCAATTGTTTATTGTGGATGTAGAATGTCCCAAGATTCGCGTACGTCGTATATAAACCGGGTTTGATCGACTCCTTCTTTAGCATCACCTCGATGGCTCTCTTGGAGTTGCCGATCTTGTCGTACGCCACACCGAGATCATCGTACCATTTCAGAGTCTTGGGAGCACTCCGGAGTTTCTTCTCTCTGTCCTGGATACGCCACTTGTAAAAAGCTTTGGAGTGACGGAGAAATTTGCCAGTGATCACTTCAAGCACACCTGGAAATCTCTGCCGTTCCATCTGTAGAGTGTCGTGATCCCACATACACGCGCTCGCTTCTTTGGTGGGAAACGTAACGAGTAGACTCAAAAACACCAACAAACACGATATGGTTACGTTTGCTCTTTTCATCTCTGATGCCTCCGGATGAGTGTGTCGTTGTTTGCTTTGCCTGTGAGTGAACAAAGACACGCCATTTGTTGGATTGTCAACGAACCCATCGTCATTTGTGACAAAGGGTCAAGGGACATTGCAAAAAAGTTGCATAAACGAAAAAAAAATCCCGCCAAATGGGGCAAAAAATGAACCCAGCTTCAACTGTTTTTCTAAAATCATTTTCGACACTTATGTATGACCTAGCAGAAGAAACAATGCGATCTGTGTGAAAAGTTGGGAAAAAAGGGGGTTGAAAGTCGTGATCTTTGATTGCATGTAGTGTGCCGTAGGTGTTACAACGTCGCAAACACGACATTGTTTGTTGGTGTTGGTTACACGGACCAGCAAAGGAGGTTTTATGTCCCAAGCATATAAAGATCCAGATCCATTAGAGACACGGGAATGGCAAGACGCCGTTGATATGGTGATCGAACGCGAAGGTCACGACCGTGCCACGTGGTTATTAAAGCACGCCATTGAGTCAGCATACGCTGCAGGTGCAGAACTCCCCGATACATCACGTACAACATATCTCAATACAATCCCGGCCCACAGGGAAAAACCATACCCTGGCGACATCGCGCATGAATCGAGAATGCAAGCGCTGATCCGCTGGAACGCGATGGCGATGGTCGTCAAGGCCAACAGAGACCCAGCCAAACCAGGCGGTCACATTGCAAGTTACCAATCCTCTGCGCACCTCTACGAGGTTGGCTTCAACCACTTTTGGCGCGCTCCACAGGGTGATCTTCCAGGTGACATGATCTATTTCCAAGGTCATGCTTCTCCCGGTATTTACGCTCGCGCCTTTGTCGAAGGTCGCCTCACAGAAGAGCAGATGAAGAACTTCCGTCGTGAAACAGACGGACGTGGCCTGTCTTCCTATCCTCACCCCTGGCTGATGCCGGACTTTTGGCAATATCCAACAGTCTCGATGGGGCTCGGACCGATCACAGCGATCTACCAAGCTCGCTTCATGAAGTACCTCGAAAACCGTGGCCTGATCCCCAAATCTGACCGCAAGATCTGGGCCTTTTTGGGTGACGGCGAGATGGACGAGCCTGAAGCACAAGGCGCCATCGGTCTCGCAGCACGCGAGAATCTCGACAACTTGATCTTCGTCGTCAACTGCAACCTCCAACGACTCGATGGTCCCGTACGCGGGAACAGCAACATCGTCCAGGAGCTCGAAGGAAACTTCCGTGGCGCTGGATGGGATGTGATCAAATGTCTGTGGGGTTCGGGTTGGGACAAATTACTCGCCCAAGACACAAAAGGACTGTTGCGCAAACGCTTCAACGAATGTGTTGACGGTGAGTACCAAAACTTCCGGGCCAATCAAGGCGCGTATATCCGCGAACACTTCTTCGGCAAGTATCCAGAGCTGAAGCGCATGGTCGAGCATATGAGCGATGATGAGATCTTCTACGATCTTTTGCGCGGTGGCCACGACAGAAACAAAGTCTACAACGCCTATCTGCAAGCCACACAAAGCGAAGGCAAACCCACACTCATCCTGGCCAAAACGGTCAAGGGTTACGGTATGGGCAAAGCTGGTGAAGGTCTCAACATCACGCACCAGCAAAAAGCCATGGCAAATGAGCAGATGAAGTCCTTCCGCGATCGATTTGATGTCCCTGTCAAAGACGAACAAATTGAAGAGATCCCATTCCTCAAGCCCGATCCAGACAGTGGTGAGAGCAAGTACCTGCACAACCGTCGTCAGGCACTTGGTGGATACATGCCATCTCGCCGCAGCAACGTCGAACAACCTCTGCGATTGTTGCCACTCGACAAATTCAAGCTGATGTTCCAGGACTCCGGCAAACGCGAATTGTCAACCACAATGGCGATCGTCCGTATCCTCTCGACGATTGGACGCGACAAGCACATCGGACCACGCCTCGTCCCGATTATCGCAGACGAAGCGCGTACGTTCGGTATGGAAGGGATGTTCAGACAGCTCGGGATCTACGCACACGAAGGCCAAAAGTATACCCCCATCGATGCGATGGAGATTATGCCTTACCGCGAAGATATCGAAGGACAGATCCTCCAAGAAGGTATCAACGAAGCTGGCTCCATCTCCTCATGGATCGCTGCAGGGACATCTTACAGCAACTACGGCATCCAGATGATCCCCGTCTACCTGTTCTACTCCATGTTCGGATTCCAACGAATTGGTGACCTCGCATGGGCAGCAGGTGACTCTCGCTCAAGAGGATTCTTGATCGGCGGTACATCAGGACGCACAACGCTCAACGGTGAGGGCCTCCAACACCAGGACGGACACAGCCACCTGTTTGCACACGGTATCCCCAACTGTATCTCCTACGACCCGACCTTCCAGTACGAAGTCGCGATCATCTTCTACAACGGTCTCAAACGTATGTACGTCAACCAGGAAGATGTCTACTTCTACATCACAACGATGAACGAAAACTACCACCATCCGGAGATGCCAGAAGGTGTAGAGGACGACATCATCAAAGGGATGTACCGCTTCAGTGAGAGCAAAGTAGAAGGTCCAAAGGTCCAGCTAATGGGAAGTGGCGCGATCCTTCGCGAAGTCATCGAGGCAGGCAAGTTGCTCGAAGAGGACTTTGGTGTCAGCGCTGACATCTGGAGCGTCACGAGCTTCAACGAGCTGAACCGCGATGGCCAAGAGGTCGAGCGCTGGAACAGATTGCATCCAGAAGAGCCCCGACGTTACAGTCACGTCGAACTCTCCCTTAAAGATACAGCTGGCCCTGTCGTCGCATGTACGGATTACATCAAGCTCTACTCCGAGCAAATCCGCGCCTTCGTGCCACGCACATACCACACTCTCGGTACGGACGGCTTTGGTCGTTCAGACAGCAGAAGCAAATTGCGTTCACACTTCGAAGTTGACCGGTATCACGTCGCTTGTACAGCGCTCAAAGCCCTCGCAGACGAAGGAAAAGTCCCTCTCTCGAAGGTCACAGAAGCCATCAGAAAGTACGAGATCGACACTGAAAAACCCGATCCGCGTATTGCATGAACCCATTACCCTACGGAGAGTGACCTATGAGTGTCAAAGAAGTTGTGGTACCCAACATCGGAGATTTTCAGGACGTCGACGTGATCGAAGTGCATATCGCAGTCGGTCAGACGATCCAACCTGAAGATCCACTGATCACCCTCGAAAGTGATAAGGCCTCGATGGACCTTCCCGCTGAGGAATCAGGTGTTGTTAAAGAAATTAAAATGAGTGTTGGCGACCAAGTCAACATCGGTGATGTTATCTTTCTACTCGACGTGGACGACTCACAATCAACGACTTCCTCGAAGGAAAGTGCGCCCACCAAAGAAGAAGAAACCCAAAGCGCTCCTTCACCTGCACCTGCAAAGGAAGAGAGCACACCACAAACATCATCCCCCGCTCCCGAGCCGACGACCAAACCACAGACATCGGACCTTGCGCCTGCGCAGATCGAGCTTCCAAGCTTCCGTGAAGTCCACGCAAGTCCTGGTATCCGCCGCTACGCTCGTGAAAAACATATCGACCTGACCTTGATCCAGGGGACCGGTCGCAAAGGACGGATCACACGAGAGGACGTCGACGAGTTTATCAAACGCGGCGGCAAGAAGGTGGCCAAGAAAGCCACAAAACCCATCGCCACAGGGACAGGTATTCCACCTATCCCGGCGCAGGACTTTACAAAGTTCGGTCCAACAGAGGTGATGGAGCTTGGTCGCATCAAGAAACTCACCGCGCAAGCGATGACCCGCTCCTGGCTCAATATCCCCCACGTCACACACAACGATGAAGCTGACGTCACCGAGCTCGAAGCGTTCAGGAAGTCGTTGAAGAAAGAAGCCGAAAAGAAAGGCGTACGCGTCTCAATTCTCGCCTTTGTGATGAAAGCCCTCATCGCGACCTTGAAAGAATTCCCGACCTTTAACGCATCGCTGTCACCGGACGGCGAGACGCTTATCCTCAAGCAGTACTACCACATCGGTATCGCTGTCGACACCCCCAACGGGCTCGTCGTCCCAAGTATCAAGGACGTCGATCAAAAATCCGTGTATGAGCTGAGCGCAGAGCTCGGTGAGGTGAGCAAAAAGGCTCGTGAAAACAAACTCAAGCTCGCAGACATCCAGGGTGGTACATTCACGATCTCCAGCCTCGGTGGGATCGGCGGGACAACGTTCTCCCCGATCATCAACGCCCCTGAGGTCGCGATTCTTGGGATGACTCGCTCCAAGATGCAGCCTGTCTGGGACGGGACAGAGTTTACGCCGCGCTTGATGCAGCCGCTGTCTCTGTCTTATGACCACAGAGTGATCGATGGCGCCGAAGCTGCTCGATTCTGTCGCCATCTCACGACGATGTTGAGTGACCTTCGACGTGTCCTTCTGTAGACAACCCATCCACTCATACAGGAGCCTATCTCATGAGTACAGAAGTCTATCTACTTCCTGATATCGGCGACTTCCAGGATGTCGACGTCATCGAAGTACACATCGAAGTCGGCCAAACCCTCGACATCGATGATCCGTTGATCACCCTTGAGAACGACAAGGCCTCAATGGACCTTCCCATGACCCAACCTGGTGTGGTCAAAGAAGTCTTTATCTCCGTCGGCGATACAGTCAACGAAGGTGACAAGATCTTCAGCTACGAAGCCACTGGTGACAAAAAAGAAGACGCTCCCAAGGCATCTTCGGAGAAGGCAGAGGCTGCCCCTGAGCGAACAGCACCCTCGCGGATCGAAGTCGGCTCAGTGCCCATCTCGAACACCCCCATTTACGACGGAAAAGTCGACGTTGAAGTCGACGTCGCCGTACTGGGTTCGGGTCCAGGAGGGTACACTGCCGTCTTTAGAGCGTCTGACTTGGGTCTCAAGACTGCCCTGATCGAAAAAGATTCAACCCTCGGTGGTGTCTGCCTTAACGTCGGTTGTATCCCATCAAAAGCCCTCTTGCACGCTGCAAAAGTCATCGAAGAGGCCAAAGAGTTTGCCTCACACGGCATCAAATTTGGTCAACCAGAGATCGACTTAGACTCCCTTCGCGACTGGAAGAACAGCGTCGTGAAAAAGCTCACAGGTGGACTTGATGGCCTCTCCAAGCAACGCAAGGTGCAGGTCGTCAAAGGATACGGGACGTTCCTGGACCCCCATCACATCGAAGTTGACAATGATGGAGAGAAACAGGTCGTCAAATTCCAAAAGTGCATCATCGCAGCAGGCTCCGAGCCTGTGCGTTTGCCTTTTGTCCCAGAAGATCCTCGTATTATTGACTCGACAGGGGCGCTTGAGCTGCGCGACATTCCCAGCCGTATGCTCGTCATCGGCGGCGGAATCATCGGTCTGGAGATGGCGACAGTCTACCACTCACTTGGCAGCAAGCTGACGATCGTCGAAATGCTCGATGGTCTGATGATGGGAGCGGATAGAGATATCGTGCGTCCCTTTATGCGAAGAGTGAAAAACCAATACGAAGACATCCTCCTCGAAACACGTGTGACCAAAGTCGAAGCTCTTGACGAGGGACTACGTGTCACATTCGAAGGCAAGAATGCACCGAAAGAACCACAGCTCTATGATATGATCCTGGTCTCTGTTGGGCGTCGCCCCAACGGCAAAAAGCTCTCAGCGGAAAACGCCGGAGTACAGGTCACAGAGCAAGGATTCATCAAGGTCAACAAGCAAATGTCGACGAATGTCCCCCATATCTTCGCGATTGGAGATATCGTTGGACAACCGATGCTCGCACATAAAGCGAGCCATGAAGGCAAAGTCGCCGCAGAAGTATGTGCAGGTCAAAACGCAGCCTTCGACGCGAAGGTCATCCCAAGTGTCGCCTACACAGATCCAGAGGTCGCGTGGGTTGGTCTGACTGAGACCGAAGCCAAACGCCAACGGAAAAAGGTCGGCAAAGGTGTGTTCCCCTGGGCGGCGTCAGGTCGTTCACTTGCACTCAATCGCAGCGAAGGGATGACCAAGTTGATCTTTGATCCAGAGACGGAGCAGGTCCTCGGTGCGGGGATCGTTGGACCCAATGCAGGCGAGCTGATCGCCGAGATCTCCCTCGCGATCGAGATGGGCGCAGACGCAACGGACATCGGCCTCACCATCCACCCTCACCCCACCCTCTCAGAGACCGTGGCCTTCGCAGCCGAAGCATTTGAGGGTACGATCACTGACCTCTACATGCCCAAACGCAAAAAGTAGAACCCCACAAACACTTCTCTCTTTTATCAAACCAGCTCCTCTTCCTCTCGTATAAGAGTATACCAATGCACTCCTATGTTCAGATGAGGAACGATCGATGAAAACAGTCTCATACAACGAGCACCTCGCGGCGCTCCCATCTTCAGGAAAACATATCGTTGGACAATTCGACAAACATGCGGTTGTGGTGTACCAGGAGTTCAACCGTCAGATCGCCGAACCAGCTCTCCAACATCAAAAGTTTGTCTCGCCTTTCTGCTTCGACCGTCTCAGTTGGATCAAAACCAACTTCATGTGGATGATGTTTCGCTCTGATTGGGGACGCTTCTCAGATTATGTCTTGGCCATCCACATCAAGCGTGGGGCGTTTGAGACGATCTTGCAAAGAGCGGTCCCTGCGAAGTATGACCGTCTTCTCTACACCAAGCCAGCTCAATGGCGAAAAGACCTCAAACAAAGTGACATCCGCTATCAGTGGGATCCAGAACACGATCCATACGGCAAACGCATGCATCGAAAGGCACTTCAGATCGGACTCTCAGGAGAAGCCCTAAGACAGTACGCGACGGAATGGATCGTGGAGATTCGCGACGTGACTTCTTTTGTCCACGCACAACTTCCGGCGGTGAAGGCTTCAGATCACAACAAGCTCCAGGTTCCGCTCGAAAAAGTCTTCACCCCCCAAGAGGATAAAACATCTCAAAAGCTTACACTGTCGACGACTTATAGCTCTCCATTAGGCACCTGACTTCTCCACCTACTACTTTTTTGAAAAAAAAGCTCCTGACTCCGACAAAAGAACGGAAAACAATTGGTCATACCCAACGAAAAGGATTTCGACATGACACAAAAAATAGCCTGGCTCCCCCTCCTGTTTCTCGCGCTCGTCGGTTGTGAACCTCCACCAAGTGTAGGACAAGATGTCAACAGACCTTACGAAGACGGAACAGTCGTCGTCGTGACAGGCGAAGGTCCAACAGGTGTCCTCACAGGCACCGAAAATTGCGCACCGACATCTGCAGGCTGTGTGGGCACCAAAGACCTCGGTGAGATATGCAAGGGCGAGAAAGGTCCCGCCGATGTCCTCTACAAAGATGGCAAGATCATCGCCGAGATTTGTTACCCAGAGAAGACTGGTGAAGGAGGTCAAACGACGCTTGGAAAAGATGAAGCGCCCTCTCTCAGCACCAACCAAGGACGTGTTACGTTCTCCCCCGACGGCGATGGTGAGACCCGAGAAGGTGGCGTGCAAGTGCAAGGAAATGGGAACGTTGTGTACGGAAATGGTGCAGAAAACACCATCATCAAAGGGGATAGTCAGATATCGGGAAACAATAACAAGTTGAGGGGTGTCACAGTGATTGGGGATCTGGGCTTCCAAGGCAACAATGTCACCATCGCCTTGACTGTCGTAGAGGGCAACCTCAACATCACAGGAAACAATGCGATCCTCGCGGATGTAGTGGTCTTAGGAGACCTTACGATCACAGGCTCCAATCACATTTTGATGAGGACATTTGTCTCGGGAAAAGTGAGCGTTGTTGGAGAAAACAATCAATGTGCGGAGACGTTTTATTTTGAGGATGCTGATGAAGATAAGGTGTTGGCAAAAACAGAGGTGGGTGAGGTGTGGACGTGTCAGTAATGTCTATCGATCGACGCCAGCAGCAGCTCTCGCGCGGTCTGTCACCTCTCTGGCGATCGCCCGTGCTTTCTTCGCGCCCATCTGAAGTACATCTTCGACGTAGTCGGGATCTTTCAAGAACTCTTCGCGCTTCTCATGTGCCTCTGCAAAGTGTTCTTTGATCTGTTCCAGTAACGCCTTCTTGGCGTGACCGTAACCAAAGTTACCTCCGATGTAATTCTCTCTCATCTCGGCGATCTGCTCTTCGTTGGCAAACAGTGAGAACAATTCAAAGATCTTACATGTCTCGGGGTCTTTGGGGTCTTCGAGCGTTTTACTATCTGTAACCATCGACATGACCGCTTTCTTCAACGGCTTCCCTTTCATGAAAATAGGGATGGTGTTGCCGTAGCTCTTGGACATCTTTTGGCCGTCAAGACCAGGTACAGGTGTCGGCACACCAAGTTCATATGCAGGAAGTTTGAAGACTTCGGCGTTGTAGGCGTTGTTAAAGGATTGCGCGATATCTCGGGTCATCTCCAAGTGTTGGACTTGGTCACTGCCCACTGGCACAACATCTGAATCGTAGATCAAGATGTCAGCAGCCATCAAGACAGGGTATGTAAACAACCCGGCAGTAGCGGCAATACCTCGCTCCTTCTTCTCTTTGAAGGAGACCGCTCTCTCTAACAAGCCCATCCCGGTCACAGTCAATAGCAGCCAAGTTAGCTCCGCCACCTCTGGAATGTCGGACTGTCGAAACAGTGTCGCACGCTCAGGATCGAGTCCCAACGAGAGATACGTCACAGCCGCTTCAAAAGTGTTCTCACGCAAGAAGTCAGCATCTTTTACAGTCGTCAATGCGTGATAATTCGCAATAAAATAAAACGCATTGTCCTGATTCTCGATGTGCTTGCGAATTGCACCAAAGTAATTCCCCAGGTGCAGTTGACCAGAAGGTTGGATTCCAGAGAGATAACGTTTTGCCTCAGACATTGGTCTACTTTCCTTTAACAGTGGTTTGGGGTGAGTGTACATCAGCGCGCTGTATACAGATCAGTACGGCGGCACACAATCCCAGGTTCGTTGCATCTCCAAAATAAACTCACATAGGTGCATCTTGGAGTGCCAAATCGCGCGGAGTGTACCCTGAAGCCGCCCTGCACTCAAGGTCTTTATCAAAGAATCCGTAAGTTCAGGAACTTGCCCAGGCTCTTCTCACATGTGACATTCTTTGCAACACACTCCATGTATGGTATCCAGTGCATTCGCACACCATCACGGAAACAAGGAGTCCATTGTATGCGTTCAACAACACAAATCTTCCAAACATCTGCGAAACTGCTTCTACTCTTCATCCCCATCATATTGAGTTGGTCCCTCGCGTGTGGACCGACGGAATCAACTTGCACGCGAGACAGTGATTGCAACAGAACACAACACTGTTCCAGTGCGAATCGCTGTGTCACAAACGACGAACACACAGACGACGAAAAAACATCGGGCGAAGAACAAAGCACACAAACAGACGGTGGCAACCATGACGGTCCATGCCAACCCAAAACCTGTGAAGACCAAGGCAAAAACTGCGGACAAGTCGACGATACATGTGGAAAGATCATCGTCTGTGGAGACTGCCCTTCTGGTGAAACGTGTGGCGCCAACAACAAACCCAATGTATGTGGAACAGGGACATGCACACCCAAAACTTGTGAACAGGTCAACGCAGCCTGCGGCGAAGCCGCAGACGGCTGCGGAAAGTTGCTCACATGTGGCGCTTGTCCTGCCGGAAAAGCCTGCAAAAGCAACCAATGTGTCTGTGTCCCCAAGACCTGCAAAGACCTGGGAAAAACGTGTGGAAAAGTCGATGATGGCTGTGGCAACACTTTGGATTGTGGTGTATGTCCCAAATGTGAACCGGACTGTCCTCAAGGATACAACTGCAAAGAGGGTGTCTGCGAAGGCGGAAACCCCAAACAACTCAACTTGAACGTCAAAACCATCGACATCAGCGGTAAAATCACACTCAACGGTCAAACACCTAAGATCGTAGAGTCCGGATGTAGCGCGACGAGTGGCAGCAAACCCGTCATTATCCAATTTACTGAGAAAACATACGGTTATCGATTCTCTATCTACTTAACCTGCAAACAACTCAACACAAGCGGCTTTACTTTCTC
>MDTC01091653.1_pt1 | contig 20846 bp, 12 predicted proteins | sample 811181 | NCBI WGS metagenome assembly MDTC01 (sample SAMN05326644, study PRJNA326480) | marine metagenome | isolation source: seawater | place: Pacific Ocean: North | collected 2011 | reverse complement strand
TTCTAGTTTGATAAGAGTTTAATAGTTTTAGTCGACCCGCCAGGGTCATTGCATAAGAAGTTCCTGTACCTTATTTAACAAATAGCAGTAACACAAACAATCAATAATGAAGGCCTTTGCGGGCCTTTTTTTGAATAAAAGCTTGTAAAAACAAAGCTTTCTTCTTAAAAAGTCTATCTTTCTGGAATATAAGGATATATATTTGTAGCTTTTTTTATACCTTTACGGTTAAGGATAAAACAGGTCCCTTCTCACGCAACTTTAAAATCTTGCTTGGAGAAGCTAGATTTGTATCATCTAATGATAAGAGTTTAATAGTTTTAGCAAGGTCCGACTTGGACCAACTGTGTGAGAAGCCCTGTCCTTACATCCACATCAATTTCTTCAGAGTATTCTCTTTTTCTTCGAATATAATATTGGCCTACTTGGACTTGCATCATTACTAAAAGCACTAATTTGTAGATTTAGAATATATAATCCATCCTGAATATTCGAGGGAACAAAAATAAGCTCTGTTATTGTTCTTGTTTTGTTTGGTTTTTCAGGAACACTCCAAAAAACGTGATGAAAAGCGAGTACCCCATCATCTTGTTCTTTATCTACGGAAGGTAAATCAACTAAAAGATGTTCTACTCCTTTATCTATAAGAAATTGAGCCACCGTACTCTCTATGTATGGCGGATTCGTACCCGAATAATTATAGGTTTTTTTATATTCATTATTAGGAAGGCTTCTTATTACAACTGCTTCAATATTTTCATCTAAATCCAGATCACGAATCTGTTCCAAAGTAATTATTGAATCATTCTGTATTTTCTTTGGCTGAACAGTTACAAGCTGAGCGTTAAAAAAATATTTACTCAGGCTATCATTAACAGAATGAAACTCTTTAGTAATGTGACCACAACATTCCGTATGTGTTAAATGAGCATGGGGGTTAAAAAGAATATTTTTAAAGTTTACCACACCTCCTTCAGCGACACTACCAACAAAGTTATCATCCCGAACTGGCTCAATTTCAGGTTCTCCAAGACCCCATGCCTTTAGTCTTTGCCCTTTAGCCCTGAGCTCTATTGATAAATCAATGGGCTTCGAGGTATCAATAAATTCCCTTTGGTTCACTTGTAAGATCATGAATCAAAAGTAATACAATATTCTCTTATTATTTATCTGAATATTCGTCAAAAAGTAAGGAACTGCACTATCTTTGTTACATGGAACAAAGACAAGATAAGCTCAAAGAAATAATTTCCCATGCTAAAGAATATGGTTTTGTTTTTCCTTCTTCGGAAATATACGATGGACTTTCAGCAACATATGATTATGGGCAGCTAGGTGCAGAGCTAAAAAACAACATTAAGCAATACTGGTGGAAAGCAATGACCCAACTGCACCAAAATATTGTTGGACTTGACGCCTCCATTTTTATGCATCCATCAACTTGGAAGGCTTCAGGACATGTTGATGCATTTAACGATCCATTAATTGACAACAAAGATTCCAAAAAAAGATACCGAGCAGATGTTCTTTTAGAAGAACACATAGAAAAAATTAATAAAAAAATCATCAAAGAAATAGCTAAGGGCAAAAAGCGATTTACTGATAACTTTGATGAAACTGAGTTTAGAAAAACAAACCCAAATATTCTTCGTTACCAGAAGAAAATAAACGATATAGAGACCTCAATGAAAAAGTCATTAGAGGAAGATGATCTTGAATCACTCAAGAACTTAATTATCAATCTAGAAATATCATGTCCAATATCTGGCTCAAAAAACTGGACGGATGTTAAGCAGTTCAACCTAATGTTCTCAACAGAAATGGGTTCAGTAGCTGGAGATGCTTCGACTATTTATCTAAGACCAGAGACAGCGCAGGGTATTTTTGTCAATTTCTTAAATGTTCAAAAATCTGGTCGAATGAAAATTCCATTTGGCATTGCACAAATTGGCAAAGCATTTCGCAATGAAATTATAGCTAGACAATTCATTTTTCGAATGCGTGAATTTGAACAAATGGAAATGCAGTTTTTTGTACCACCAGGGGAAGAGCTAAAATGGTATGACTATTGGAAGTCACAAAGAGAGCAATGGCATAAAAACTTAAACCTGGGAGATAATTTACATAGATTTCACGACCACATTAAACTTGCACATTATGCAAATGCGGCGTGTGATATAGAATTTGACTTCCCGATGGGGTTTAAAGAGCTTGAGGGTATACATTCTCGAACAGACTTTGATTTAAAACAACACGAGCAACATTCTGGTAAAAAGCTCAGCTATTTTGATTCCGAATTAAATAAAAGCTATGTGCCATATGTGATTGAAACGTCTATAGGTCTCGATAGAATGTTTTTAGCTGTTCTGAGCGCCTCTTTCAAAAAAGAAACAATTGAAGGAAATACGATACGGACCGTATTAAGGATTCCGGCGCCACTCGCTCCTGTCAAGGTGGCAATTTTACCATTGGTGAAAAAAGATGGACTCCCCGATATTGCTCACGAATTGGCAGATAAACTTAAATTTGATTACAACTTTCAGATTGACCAAAAAGATTCAATTGGAAAAAGGTATAGAAGACAAGATGCTATTGGAACACCTATATGCATTACAATAGATCACCAAACAAAAGAGGATAAAACGGTAACAATAAGATTCAGAGATACAATGAACCAAGAACGTGTAGAAATTTCAGCAATTCAAGGAATATTAGAAAATGAGCTCGGTTGGAAAAAACTACTTCTTAATTTAGCATAGATATTGAAGAACTTAATTTTTTGTTTCGTACTTATTACTTGCACCCTTTCCTCAAAAGGTCAAATGATTTTAAATCAACGCGGAGAAGCCTTCAACAGTCCAACGTTCTTTAATGAAAAATTCATACAAAAAAACGGTATAAAAAAAATACAGGGATCGTATTCTTTTAAAAATAATGGAGAACGGATTAGAGAAGTTCCGGGAAGCTATAGTTACAGTTTTGATAGACAAGGTAGACTTATCTCCATTGTAGATTTGAAATGGAACGAAAAAGTGCTAGACACACTTGTTCAATACTACAGCTATAACAAGTTTTCTGCATTAAGTACAATAAAAAAAAGTGAGTACGGGGGTATTACAGAAAAAGAAATACAGTACGACAGTCTTAAAAGAATAATAAAAATCGTAAACTTTCGAGTGAGCATTGACAGTGATGGAAATACAATTAATAGAACAGAAATAAATGAAGAAACATTTAGCTACAATGGTGAAAAAAAAATAACGCATAACTCCTATGGGTTACCCTACATGATCTCCTTTGAGACTTCTGATCAAGATGGATATCTACTTTCTTCTCAGGACAAACTTAAAAGAAGTGGAACAATTTCTGTCAAGAAATATAATTACAATAAAACAGGTTATTTAGTTGGAATTGATACCTTCTATGATAAAAATCCAGATCCTGTAGAAACCTTGACTTTCTCCTATGATCCATTTGGAAATATTACCGAGAGATTAAAGAAAAAAATGAATGTTTTAGTAAATGATTTACAAATCATTTATGATAATAAGACGCAACTTCTTTATTCGCTCATTCGCAGAAATCCAAGTACGAACTACATGGAGATTATTCGCTTTACAAGCTACGAATACTTTGAAAAATAAAATAACAGAACTTTAACAATTGCACTTAAACATAAAAAAATAGGGCGATTCAGGTGCAGTCATTAATCATTTAGAGCTGTTGGAATGATTTTTAATTAATTTGGCACAATAATTACATGTTTGAAGGAAAACCATAATGATATGAAAAACTTGTACCTCTTCGCATTGACATTATTGCTCTTTGGAAACATTCATGGGCAAAACAACACAGACAACTACGACTCCAAATGGTTTATTGGATTTAACTATGGCGCAACTTGGAGTAGTTCCGACATTGACAACTCATGGGATGTAAGGGAGTCTCAATCAGAATCTTTGAGGTCCACAAATCCTACTGGATGGAGTTTATTTATTGGTAAATCTTTTAATTACGAATACGGAAAAATGTTAAGCTTTGACCTCAGAGGTCGATACCTACGTGGTCACTGGTATGGACAAAATCGGGAGCTTGATTCATCTATGACCTCTAATATGAGTGAGGTACAGGACATATACGATCAATACAATAGTGCCTACGGTGGATTTATACCAAATTATTATACGAAATTGGATCGTTTAAGCCTTGAATTGGTCATACACCTAAATCGCCTACGCGAAAAAACAGGTATTGACCCATATATTTTTGGTGGCCTAGGGTTTTCTTGGAAATCAATTACGGCGGATTTGACGACACTCGATGAAACTGGAAATAATACCTTGTTGTACGCTGAGGAGCAAATGCAGAATAATGACTTAGACTTTGACTTCGAAACAAATCTGATTGACCAACAAAAATATTTTATGCCTAGTCTCGGCTTTGGTTTGGCGTATGATTTCGGCAAAGCAACGATTGGTATCGAGCATAAGACAACATTCACGAGAGGAGATCAATTTGATGGCTACGTATCAGAAATGCCAAGACTGAAAAATGATTTATACCACTATACCTCTGCATTTGTGAAATTAAGAATTGGTGTTTCTAATGACACACGTCCATCTCAATCTGCACCAAATCCATCAGCAGCTGGATTTACGAGCTGCCCAACGCCTATTGTTGATATTCTAAATACCAATAATACCTCATCTAGCACGGAAACTTTAATCATCAATGCGAAATTGACGAATGTGAATACTGTAAGTCAAATAAAACTCACAGATAAAAACAATATGTCTCTTCCCTTTGATTATGACGCTTCAACGAATAATTTTACTGCTACCGTTTCCCTGATTCCAGGAAACAACATATTCACACTTAAAGCGACGACGAATTGTGGTAGCGACTTGAAACGGCTAAGTATCCAAAATACGAGCTCTTCTTCAGGATTTACAAGCTGTCCTTCGCCAATTGTAAATATTTTGAATACAAATAATGTATCAGTTGATCAAGGCACAATGGCGATTAGTGCACAAGTTGAAAATGTCAATAATGCAACTGAGATTAAGCTTATGGATGCCAACCAAAGCCATTTACCATTTAACTTTGATACCAATACAAACATGCTTACTGCAGCGGTTACACTTGTTGACGGAAATAATATTTTTGGTGTTTCAGCATCAAACAACTGCGGCAGCGATGCTGAACAAGTAACTATTCAGTATACCAACATAAGTTGCCCTTCACCGGTTGTCAATATTTTGAATACCGATAATGTTTCAATTAGCCAAGGTACGATGTCTATTAATGCCCAAGTTGAAAATGTTAATACCGCAGCTGAAATCAGGCTTTTGAATACGAACCAAGTTTACCTTCCATTTAGCTTTGATGCGAATACCAATATGCTTTCTGCGACAGTTACACTTGTAGAAGGAAACAATATCTTTTATGTTTCAGCTTCAAATAATTGTGGGAGTGATACTGAACAAATTACTGTGCAGCACACAAACATAACTTGTCCATCCCCGGAAGTAAACATACTGAACGGAAACAATTCATTTATTAATCAGGGCACCACATCGATAAGTGCACAGATTGAAAATATCAATATAATTTCTGAAATATCTTTCATCAATGCGAATCAAGTTGCGCTTCCCTTCAATTATGACTTCAATACAAGAACGATGACGGCGTCAGTTAACTTGGTCCAAGGTAGCAATACATTTTATATTTCTGCAATAAATAATTGTGGTGGGGATACGGACCAGATAAATATTGAATATACCAATGCACCATGTCCTTCGCCGGTTGTCAATATTTTAAATGCGAACGACGTACAAGTCAACCAGGGTGTAATGTCGATAAGCGCTCAAATTATGAATATAAATAATGCGTCTGAAATCCTATTTACAGATATCAATCAAAACCCTTTGCTATATAGCTATAATCCAAATACAAATATGTTTTCAGCTTCCGTCACATTAGCCGAAGGAAACAATACTTTTTTCATCTCTGCAGCAAACAATTGTGGTAGTGATACGGATCGACTAAATATTGAATATACTAATTGCAAAGCACCAACTGGAGTATTCATGAATCTAGGAAGTACGACGGTTGAATCACCTAATTTGATGATTCAAGCAAGCATACTTGAGATAACAGACGTGGCAATGGTAAGACTATTTGTAAATAACAACCAAATCTTTGGATTCAACTTCAACCCGTTGACAGGTATTTTACAAAGCAATATATCTTTAGAACCGGGACAAAACCTTATTCGAATAGACTTTACTAACGATTGTGGGCAAGGAACAATTAACAATACGGTTACCTATGACCAATGCGAAGCTCCAATTATTGAGTTGATTCATCCTTCAGCATCAGGAGCAACAACCAATAACCAAAATCAAAATATTGATATTCAAATTTCAGGTACAGATATTATCAAGAATAATATCAGTGTTAAGCTAAATGGTAAGCTGATGAATCTATCGGCTGCCTCTTTTACAAATCTGCTATTAAGCTTTTCGCTTGAACTTGTTCCAGGAAGCAATACAATAATTGTTGATGTTCAAAATGATTGTGGTTCAGATTCAGAGGTGTTTACAATTGACCTTGAAAATTGTATCCCACCTTCCATTGGATTTAATGGAATTCAGACAGGATTAATTACACAGCAACAAAATTTAGCTTTAAATATAACCATGAATCAAATTTTTGGACCCCAAAATATATCCTATAAGCTAAATAGCAAGAATGTTTCAGGCCTTCAATATAATACGGCAAACAATACCTTAGCAGGTAATATATTACTTGTTCCTGGAGACAATTATTTCACTGTGAGTGCCTCTAACGATTGTGGGATAGCAATCGAGACATTACACGTCATCTATAATGACTGTAAAGATCCTACGGTTTCAATCACCAGCTTAGGATCTTTAAATGGAGGAACCAATGTTTCTGTGAGTAATCCCGCGTACACAATAATGGCAAATTTGAGCAATGTTAAGCTAGCCAGTGAAATCTCCGTAATACACAATGGAAAAAACATCAACTTTTCCTTTGTAAAAGGTGAATTGTTAAGTAGTGTAACACTTGGGCCGGGATTAAATAGTTTCAGAATAACTGTAAATACCCCATGTGGAGAAGCAAGTGAAAACTTAACAATTGTGTATGACGATTGTCAACCACCTAGTATAATCTTAAAAGTTCCAACAATTAATACAATTCAAAGTACATCACAAAAGGTACAAATCATAGCAAAGCTAACAAGTATAAGTACTTTGAGTCAAATCACCTTGTTAAATAATGGATCTACTATACCATTTGCATATAACAATGGAATCGTAAAAGCTCAGATCACACTATCGGATGGCTTAAACACAGTTGTGCTGAAAGCTCAAAATTCATGTGGAGAGGTTACTGAAATCATTTCAATAACCTATGAACCATGTCTAACACCACAAATTGAGCTAAATAGCTCAACACCATCTGTAATCATGACTTCATCTGTTCCTTTAATAACCGAAATAAATAATTATACAGCAAGCACGACAGTAACAATTAGCGTTAATGGCCATGGTGTTGCCAATTCATATTTTGACATTACAAATGGCACCTTAACTGGATCTATTCCGTTAGTTAATGGAATGAATACCATCTCAATATATGCGGTAAGCCCGTGTGGCTCTGATTCAGAGACGATTTCAATACAAAGATGTAAAAACCCATCTGTCAATTGGATTAACCCTGCACTTGTCAATACTGTCGTAACAAGCGAAAGTTTCACACTTCAAGCTATGGCTAATAATGCTTCTGACGCATCAAATATCCAGTTCACATTCAACGGTTCAGTAGTACCATTTAACTACAATAGTAATTCAGAAATGCTCACTGCTACAGTTAACTTAATACCTGGAAATAATGTTTTTGCGATAAGAATTCAAAATACTTGTGGATCCGCAAATTCAAATATCTCTCTGATTTACAATCCAACTATCGAGGCTCCTCAAAACCCCGGGAATAACAACAATGGGAACAACAACAGTACTATCAACAATGGCAAAAGTATACAAAACAATAAAGTCAATAATACACCTAACAAAAATACAAAACCAAAAGGAGGTAAAAATGAAAAAGGAAGCTCCTCGAATGAACGGCCCAAAAAGGAACAACCTAAAGCGAATTCAAGTTCTGGAACTAAAAAAAATATAAAGAAAGAAAAAGAGGCTCCAACTCCTATTGAAATACCGACCAAAAACAATGGAAAAGGAAAAGGCCGATAGGCCTTTTTTTATTGATTTTACTACACTTTGTCATTAAATCTTAGTATGTTTGCAGACTAAAATTATTGACAGCTATGGCATTAATAGGTAAAATTAGAGAGAAGTCCGTTCTTCTCGTTATCATCATTGGTCTCGCATTACTTGCTTTTATTGCGGGAGATTATTTTAGCACTAGAGGTGGAGGTGTGGAAGGAGAATATGGCGTTGGACATGTTTTTGGAGAAAAAGTAGACCTCAATCGGTATAACTATCTAAGGTCAAGATACCAAGAATCTGCCTGGCCTATTTTAGTTGATTCCCTGGTTATGACGAAGGAATATCAGGGTTTAGGAATCTCCGTTTCGGATAAAGAGCTAAATAGCTATTTGATGGCTACGGATGGATTCGATATTTGTCCAGACCAAAATATAAGATCCTTTTTTACAGATTCGATAACAGGACAGATTACTGAACAATCTAAAATAGACGGTCGTGTCAAATTAAAAAACCAGCTTAACGAAATCAAAAAAGATAAAGCACAATGGAAAGACATTAAGCGGTATTATGCAAACCAGAGAATGCGCCAAAAATATTTAGATGTCGTATCACAAGGTATTTATGTTTCAACCCTTGAAGCAAAGGACGATTACGCCACAAAAAATTTAAGAAAAAATATCGACTATGTCTTGAAAAACACAAACACGATACCAAACGAAAATATAGAGGTTAAAGAAGCAGAACTTTCAGCTTATTTTGCAAAGCACAAATGGGATTCAAAATACCAAAGCGATGAAGCATATAAAGTAGTTAAATTCTTTAGTATTGATGAATCGCCTTCAGCAAAGGATACAGCCAATTTCAATACAATGTATGCCTCTTTGAAAGAAGGATTGCAAAACGCAAAAAATGATACGATTTTCTCGAATTCAAAAAGCGACATCAAGCTATCATTCTTTAATTCAAGATCAACTTTCGTTCCTGAAGCACACTTTAAGGCTGAAGAACTATTTACCTACCCAAAGAATATGGATAGTACATTTGCCGAGGCTCCAGTAGGTTCAATTGTAGGTCCTTATGCATGTGGTCCAAAAATGAAAACCAAAACCAATGGTTTAAATTATTATGCAATATCAAAAGTCTTAGGAAAAACCCCTTCACGAATCAAAGCAAGACATATCCTTTTGGAAGTTAGCCCGGAAAGAGATTCAGCCGCAATTATTACCTTGTCTAAAGACTTGCTTAGTCAACTTCAAAAAATAAAAGATAGAAATCCGTTGTTTGAAACCTTAGCTAGAACAAATTCTGCCGATGCAACTATTGAATTTGACAACTTACTAGAACTCACTTTAAACTATCCTGAGCAAGATAGAATGAAATTTTATGGAAATGAGATATCAGCATTCTGCACCAATAATCCAGTTGGTACAATTGGAATTGTTCAATCTAAACTGGGAACACACATTATTGAAGTTCTTGAAAAGGATGAAAAGAGCTTACCGAAACTAGCAACCATTTTTAAGGAATTCAAACCTTCAGAAGAAACGATGAGTTTAAAAGAAAAAGAATCAGACAACATGCTAAGCGCCTTATATCAGGGGGTAAATAAATTGAATTCACAGAAAGACATCAGAAGCTTTTTTGATTCCATTGTACGGTCCAAATCTTATAAGCCCAGAGCGGTAAAGTTGTCCGATAACAGCCCAATCGTTCCAGAAAATTATTTGAATAGTGTAAGCGCTGGCGATCGTCTAGTTAGAGCGGCATACAAAGAGGGGTCAAAAGTTGGTACTCTTGTGGGGCGACCCATAAGAGACAAAAATACCTATGTAATTGGTATGGTTTACTCAACAAGATCGAAAGGATCACCAAGCTTTAATGAAGTTGAAGATGAAGTCCGCAAAAATTACATTCGTGATATGAAGGCAAAGATAATTATGGATGAATTTGAAGGCAAATCTATTCAAGAAATTGCAAAAGAACAAAATTTGCAAGTTCAGTCTCCATCGGTCACTTTGAAAAGCCTAAACAATATTGATGCAAAAGTTGGAGGAGCTTTATTTTCTGAAAAGAATAACAAACAAAATATTTCCCTCGATGCGATGGTTGGAGCCAATGGGGTCTATAAAATATTTATAAAGTCAGGAAATGAGCCTACGGACAAAAAAAGTTATAAAGTTGAAAAAGAACAAATGAATACAGAGCAAATCGGTAAAATGGTTAAGTCACCAATAAATTATAGCCAAAACAGAAAGCCGTCAGAAGAAAGTTTTCTGATCAACGGTCTATACAAGAAAGCAGATATTATCGATAATAGAAAGCTATTACAACTAAACGTTAGGAATTAATTAGGGTTAATCTGTTGAAATAATCCATTATTAAAACCTACCTTGTAGGAACTAAACCTTCGATCTGCCTTATAATAATCAGTAGAAATAATCTGAGCATTACTCTCTAAAGCAGCCTCCCATGTATGATAATCATTCTCTCTAGATTCTCTTGTTCCAGAGTCAGACCTTGTTCTTATCATAAAATTACTGACAAGGCTAAGTATATCCGCTTTGCTCAAAACAGGATTATTTCTTAATAAAAAGACGGTATTTTCATCTTTAATGTCACCATAATAAAACATTATAGGATCTACAAACGATTCATATAAATGTTGATTACTGCCCTCTAAGATAAAAATAAACTTTCCTCTTACCTCTTTTAGCGTTGGCCAACCCATGGTATTGATTCTTGACCTTAAGTTTAAACATGTATCTTTAAAATGCTTAGGACTATAAATCTGAATTGGATTGAAAACTGACCGAATTTCGGTTTCTAATTTTACATATGCTGCAGAGTCAAATGGAATACAAGTCTGAAAGCCAAGAATTTTCAGTGCTTTAGATTCATCAGCAGGATGTGAACCTTTAGCCTCTATATTCACATATATTGGAAGGTGATTAGGATGATCCTCACTCCAGGTCTTCAAATCTTTTAACGCTGATTTAAGGGTTAAATAATTGGTCTCAAAGTCTACATCGGAAATATGTAATATTTTGAATCCTGGCTTCTTTAATACTCCTCCTTTAAGACGCTGTCTTTGACCCAACAAAAATACATTAATCCGTCTGCGTTTGTAGTGACCTCCATCTGGATCATAATTAACATCTAGCTCTATACCTCTTACCCCATATTTATTGAACTGTTCCGAAAAAGGTAAATGTCCATAATCGATATAATCAGGATTATTTTGAGTACCAAGCTTATCCTGAAACTTTTTTAAGAAACGTAGGACTTTTTGGTGAGGCCGCTTTTTATAACTATTGTGGGAAGCTAAAATTCTAATTTCATTAAGCGGAGTGTCATCACTTGGCAGTTGTGTAAAAGAGAAGCTAGATAAAATCATGAAATAAAAAACCATAAACTTCATTCCGTAAAACTTTTAGAGATTAAAGAACGAATCTCTGATCTAACGCATTCGTATCTCAAGTTTGGGTACTGACTCACTTTGAATTGATCTATATCTATAAAGTTAAATTAGTGGAACATATATCAATAGCGCTAATAAAATCAACCAGTAATAACCATGAAACCAGTTAGGTTTAATCAAGAAATGTCTAACTTTGAAAGCAAATCATCCTCAACTTTTTGTGGCATAGTTACCCTTAAAAGAGGTTCTTTTTTCATTGCCCTTGAGATGGCGAAATTTGCATTTTCATTTCGGGCCCAGCTCCTCCGCGCAATTCCATTATTGACATCCCAGTGCAACATTTGCTTGATATGTTGAGATGATTTTTTGCTACCGTCAATGAGCATTCCAAAACCCCCATTGATGACCTCACCCCAACCAACACCACCACCATTATGGATAGAAACCCACGTAGCGCCGCGAAAGCTATCCCCGATTACATTTTGAATAGCCATATCTGCTGTATATCTCGAACCATCATAGATATTTGATGTCTCTCGATAAGGCGAGTCAGTTCCAGAAACGTCATGATGGTCGCGACCAAGAACAACAGGTCCAATTTTATTTTCTTGGATTGCTTGATTAAAAGCCTCAGCTATTTTCATTCTACCTTCGGCATCAGCATATAAAATTCTTGCCTTTGAACCAACCACCAATTGATTTTCTCGAGCACCCTTTATCCATTGAATATTATCAGCCATTTGCTGCTTTATTTCGGGAGGACTCGTTTGCATCATTTCTTCTAAAACCGCGCAAGCAATTTCATCTGTTTTATCCAAATCACTTTGTTTCCCAGATGCACAGACCCAACGAAATGGACCAAAACCAAAATCAAAGCACATAGGTCCTAAAATATCTTGCACATATGAAGGATAAATAAAATCATCTCCATTTTCGGACCTTAATGCTGCTCCTGCTCGAGTCGCTTCCAATAAAAATGCATTACCGTAATCAAAGAAGTAAGTTCCCTTATCTGTATGCCTTTTAATCGCGTCAGCATGCCGTATTAAACTAGCTTGAACTTTTTTCTTGAATAATTCTGGATCTGATGACATCATTTCATTTGAATCTTCAAAACTTTGTCCAACAGGGTAATAACCTCCAGCCCATGGATTATGCAAAGAGGTTTGATCCGATCCCAAGTCAATATGAATATCATTCGTATCAAACTTCTCCCATACGTCTACAATATTTCCTAAGTAGGCAATTGACACCACCTCTAAATTTAGTTTTGCCTTCTTAACGCGTTCACAAAGCTCATCCAAATCCTCAATTACCTCATCAACCCATCCTTGATCATGACGAGTTCTAGCCGCCTTAGGATTAACCTCTGCAGTTACAGAAATGACACCTGCAATATTTCCAGCTTTAGGTTGCGCTCCTGACATCCCACCAAGACCAGCTGTAACAAAAAGCTTACCCTGTATGGATTCATTTGACTTTATCATTTTCCGAAGAGCATTTAGTACAGTTATTGTTGTCCCGTGCACGATTCCCTGAGGACCGATATACATATACGACCCAGCAGTCATCTGTCCGAATTGGGTTACTCCTAATGCATTATACTTTTCCCAATCATCTGGTTTTGAATAGTTAGGAATCATCATTCCATTTGAAATGACGACACGTGGAGCATTTTTATGCGAAGGAAACAAACCTTGAGGATGACCTGAATTCATGACCAAAGTTTGCTCTTCAGTCATTTCTGATAAATACCTCATAGTCAATCGGTATTGAATCCAGTTCTGAAATACTGCGCCATTTCCGCCATATGTAATTAGCTCATGGGGGTGCTGGGCAACCGCCAGACTCAAGTTATTTTGAATCATTAGCATGATTGCCTTAGCCTCCAAACATTTACCAGGGTATTCGGAAATGGGACGAGCTATAATCTCATGATTAGGACGGTACCTGTGCATATAGATTCTTCCATAAATATTTAATTCATCTAAGAATTCTGTAATCAATTGATCATGCTGTTGTTTAGGGAAATATCGTAAGGCATTTCTCAAGGCAAGTTTTTTTTCCTCAACATTAAGAATTTCTTTTCGTTTTGGGGCGTGATTAATGGATGTATCTATGGGTTTTAGTACAGGAATTTCAGAAGGTATTCCTTCTAGAATTTCTTTAGCAAATGACTTCATAATTGATGGTATGTTAGAAATACAAATTTAGGAGTTTCTCAGTATTTCAGCACAACAAATCCATGCTTTTGTACTGATTGTCCCCCTTCAAACGTCGCATCGATTTTATAGAAGTATGTCCCCTCTGTTGCCAACTTTCCAGATTTTTGATTTGACCCATCCCAAGCCCCAGAAGGATCAGTGTATTGATAGATGACATTACCCCATCTATTTAGAATGATACAATTGAATTCTTCAATTCCGTTGTAGTTGACGAAAAACTCATCGTTACCTACCTCCGAGGACAAAACAAGAACATTGGGAACTTCAAGATCACAACCATAAAATTTCAAGTCAGAGTCATCGGTTTCCACTCCACACTGATGGTTTAGCGTTACGGTGTAAATCCCTTCCTCATTGACTGAAGTAACAGACCCTTCATCGCCATTACTCCAATTCAAAATATAATCAAGCGAATATCCCGACTGAACAGGATCCGGAATAGGAATGGCAATTAAATTAACAGTCGATCCCTCACAAACACTTGTATCCAATGCCGTAACGCTGTAATTTGGAGGAAATGATACAAAAATAGTTTGATCATAAACACAAACGGGATCTGTAAATGTTAAATCGTAAAGACCTGCTAAGGTAGTGGTGATATCTGGATTTAACACATCACCAGATATATCAATTTCAGCACTTGAGGAAGACCAAAAACCACCATTAGGGGCATTAGTTCCCGAAATTTGGAAAGCATAATTACAAACTGTAGTGTCATTTTGAATTACCGGAAGAGGTAAAACAGTAAATTGATCAGACACAACATAGCATTCATTTGTGACATTAAATTGGTAATTCCCGGCCTCATTTACGATTAAAATAGAATCATTACTCCCGTTGCTCCAGCTATATTCCGTGTATGGGACATATCCTGAATCTAAATCCTGAGCGGTAACAATTGGTACAATTTCAAAATTTGAACCTTCACAGACTGTCGTATTTGGCATTTCAATAAACAAATAAGGAGGATAATGAATTTGAGAAGTTAGAGTGACATTACACTCATTATCTGTAAAAGACACATCAAAGTATCCTCCTGAAGATGAAGTGATTAAGGGGTTATCTAACGAACTGTTACTTATCGTAATAGCAGTATCAAGGGTTGACCACTCTCCTCCGTCAAAAGCCACTGTTCCTGATACCTGAAAAGCCAAATCACATGCAATAGTATCTGGAAATATTTCAGGTCCTTCGGTTACAGTAAATGAAACCGTCGTATCATAAGGACAACCATAGTCATCAATAATATTAAAAACATAGCTGTAGGTTCCAATGGATGTTGGTTCAACAACAATGGAAGTATCATTTTGTCCAGATATAATAGTGGGATCATTATTCCACCAACTTGTATCTGCAGAGGTTTGATAAGAACCTAAGCCAGGGAAATAGGATGCGTCAAAAAATAATCCCCATTCAAAAATATATCCGTCATCAATACCAATGTTATCTTGTACAAATATTGTCCAGTTACCATTCACTGGACAGCCTATTAAAGAGTTAAATGAGCTCTCCGGTTGGTATATATTGTTCGGATTTATAGATTGCCCATTCATTCCAAAATTCGGCGCAGGTATTGTATTTTCTAAATTATCGGTAATCGAACCAGTAATATCATTAAATACTGAACTAAAACAATATTCCCAACCTTCACCTGGACCTCCTCCACCTGAATCGTCTATGGGATCACCCATGAAGGTACCGTAGCCAGAATTACCACTCGGCAAAAAACCTCCTACATATGAATTGACTAAGGGAACTATGGTCCCATTAGGACACTGCAACCAAATTTCTAAATCACCCAAGAAAGAATGCTCCATAGTAATGCAGACTTGATTTAAGTCTTGCTCATTGGTAATAGTTGATCCGCCTGGAAAACCATTAATTGTAATGGGCGCCTCATATTGCTGACCTGAGCCATCAGGTAAATAGGTTAATCCTGCAAAATTACCTCCCAGTTCAAATGTGCCGGAAGGAATCTCAACACCCACAGTATCTTGTGACGTCACCCCACCAATAAGAGTTGAACTAGCCCCAAGACAAACTGAATCTTCAAGAGGTCCTGTACCGGCAAAACTAGGCAATAAGGACACCCTCACTTTACTTCTTATACGTTCATTTAAAGGAAATTGATCTTGTATTTTTAAATCAACGAGGTATCCCGACCTATCAGGCGGAGTAAACCAGATAGAATCATTATTCGGATAATTGTTTCCATCAGTAATATTCCATTCAAAATCAATATCTAATTCAACATTTTGAGAATAACCATAACCCGTGGAGTCTAGAGAATTCTGGAAAATAGGTTTCGCAACAAATAAAATACTATCGCCAAGACATATATCCACAAACCCTGTATCTGCGGGATTTATAGCATCAACCCCAATACCATTGACATAAGCCTCCATGTGGGCTTCAAAGGGTTGGAATTGATTTCCACAAGATGCATTCGCCAACCACCCCGTACCTTCACCAGCACCATCTGTAATAAAAACAACAGTTAAGCATCCAGAAGGATTATCCCAACTAGCTTGGTAGGTAAATCCAGTTGGGTCAGTCACGGAATTATGAATACCAAGAAGAGGAGCATTTGTATTCGGTCCATCGTAAACTTGAATAAAATCAGATCCATCTACATCAAATTGAAATCCAGAACCAGAACCTACATCAATAGCAAAGGTTATAGAGACCTTGGTCCCTAGAGTTAGGTCAGGACAAAAAACAGTCGTATCGTTAAAATTCGGCAAATAATTACCTGTACCTCCTGGATCTTGAAAATTAGTTCCTGTAATGCCGAAATTATTACAATCCATGGGATTGTTCTGTGTGAATCCATCCTCGCCCATAATTACAACTTGAGCCCAATATTGTGTAAAAAAAGACACAAAAAATAAGATTGTGAAAATATTTCGAATCATAATTGAGCGTCTTTTTCTTGATTTAAAACCCAAAATGATTTGACAACAAGTAGCTTTCCTTCACTTTCCCAATAAAAATATTGATTTTGGTCTTTTATTTTGAGGCCAAAATCAGTAAACGAGGGATTATTTACACTTTCTTTTAAGGCAATAACAGGTAGACCGGAATGTTTCGATTTATCATATTCAGAAGTATAAATAGCACGGTCAACAGCATAATTTAATAATTGGAATTGATGTTCGTCTGCTTGCTTCATTAGATTTAGCTCTTCTTGACTGTAACTCAAGAGTAATTTGCTGTTTTTATCTTGAGATAAAGCTTGACAACACAGACATAAAAATAAGGTGATCGATAATAGTAATTTCATAAACATGTTGCTTTCATCAGTTTAGACCTTCAAATCGTTGAAAAGTTGCTCCTTTTGTTAAAAGAAAAATTCAAGTCTAATGACAATTAAAATTAGCTTTGTAAAGTTAGCAATACTATCCAATAAATAAAATCATGAATAAAAAGGACTTAAAAGCAGTTGCTTCACAAGTAAGAAGAGATATCGTAAGAATGGTTTCTGCTGTCAAATCAGGACATCCAGGTGGTTCTCTGGGTTGCGCTGACTTTTTAACCTATTTGTATTTCGAGGCAATGAATCACAATTCATCTAATTTCACAATGGATGCTTTGAATGAGGATGTATTTTTTCTTTCAAATGGACACATTTCACCAGTTTGGTACAGTGTTTTAGCACGCAAAGGTTATTTCCCTGTGCCCGAGTTAGCTACATTTCGTAAAATATCTTCTCGACTACAGGGACACCCCTCAACAGATAAGAAACTCGAGGGTGTAAGAATGGCTTCAGGTTCACTAGGACAAGGGCTATCAGTAGCCATAGGAACAGCCCAAACAAAAAAATTAAACAAAGATAAATCGATTGTATATACACTACATGGAGATGGAGAGCTTCAAGAAGGACAGATTTGGGAGGCAGCAATGTATGCCTCGGCAAACAAGGTTGATAACCTCATTGCCACTATAGATTTTAATGGAAGACAAATTGACGGAGATGTTGAAGATGTACTCTCTCTCGGATCTTTAACAGAAAAGTGGCAAGCTTTTGGATGGGATGTTCTAGAAATGGACGGACATAACTTTGATTCTATTCATAGCATCATGACAGAGGCTAAACAAAAAATAGGTCATGGAAAACCAGTTGTAGTCATCATGAAAACCGAAATGGGTATGGGTGTAGATTTTATGATGGGCACCCATAAATGGCACGGTGTTGCTCCAAATGAAGTACAATTAAGTGATGCGCTGAGCCAAATTGAAGAAACCTTAGGCGATTATTAGTGTATAAATTTTTAAGCATCTTATTTATTCTCACTTCATTGGTTTCATACAGCCAAAAGAAGACAAGAATACTTTTTATTTTGGATGCTTCAAATAGCATGAATCTTAAGTGGGATAATCAAACCCGAATGGAATCTGCTAAGGAAATATTAAATGAATCTATAGAGGATTTAAGAGGTATTCCTGATTTAGAAATTGCCCTAAGGGTATACGGCCATCAATCAATTGTGAACAACACATTTCAAGACTGTAATGATACAAAGCTTGAGGTACCCTTCGGGGAAAATACAATCGATGAGATTAAAAAAACTGTTAGATATTTGAATGCAAAAGGAGCTACACCAATTGCCCGCTCCTTGGAGGCGGCAGCAGATGATTTTCCTACAGGTGATGCACGCAACTTCATCATTTTAATTACGGATGGACTTGAATCATGCGATAATGACCCTTGTCTAATTGCAAAAAAACTCAAAGAAAAAGAGGTAAATGTGACGCCATTTGTAATTGGAATAGGACTTGATCTTTCTTATCTGGAAAAATTCAATTGTATTGGCTCTTTCACTGAGGCTGAAAATAAAAAAACTTTTAAATCAGTGTTGACAAATATAATTGATAAAGTACTACTTAATACGACCGTACAAGTCAACCTTAATGACCTCTCACTTAAACCTAAAGAAACAGATGTAAGCATGTTTTTCTATCGTGCAGGAAGTGAAGATCTGCTATACACGCATATGCATACCCTCAATCGATATCAAAACCCTGATACCTTAGTATTAAACCCTTCGATTAAATATGATTTAATAGTTGCTACCTTACCTGAGCTAAAGAAGAAAAATATAGAAATAAAGAAGCATACGCACAATATAATTGATTTAGACGCAGCTCAAGGACATTTAAAATTCATCAGTTCAAAAAGTAATTACAACACAAAGTATCAAGCCCGTATCTCAAAAAAAGATGAGGAAAAGATCATTAACCACCAAGACCTCGGGAGCACACAGAAATATTTGATTGGAGAATACGATTTAGAAGTTTTTACATTACCAAGAACCTACAAAACAATTGAAATCAAAGAATATAAAACAAGCACCGTTGATATTCCTGCACCGGGAACATTGGACCTCAAAACAGCGAAGCTTTATGTAGGACAAATCTTTGTAAAACGCCAAAATAACGATTATGAATGGGTAATTAACTTAAACCCTAAGTTACGGTCTCAAAAATGGCAGCTTCAACCTGGAGAATATAAAATTATTTTCAGAGAAAAGGACCAATTCAGTAGTGCATATACAAATGAAAAAACATTTAATATTAAAACGTTAAATACGAATTATTTAAAATTATAACTATGGAGAGCATTGAAATATTAGGAAACAAAGATACACGTTCTGGCTTTGGAGAGGGACTTGCTGAATTAGGTGCAGAGAATGAAAATGTTGTCGCCCTTTGCGCTGACCTAACAGGTTCATTAAAAATGAATGCTTTTCAAAATGCTTTTCCTGATCGGTTCTTTCAAGTGGGAATTGCTGAGGCAAATATGATGGGTATGGCAGCTGGAATGACGATTGGTGGTAAAATTCCTTTTACGGGAACGTTTGCCAATTTTTCTACCGGAAGAGTATATGATCAAATCAGACAATCTATAGCATACTCTCAAAAAAATGTGAAAATCTGCGCTTCTCATGCTGGTTTGACACTTGGCGAAGATGGTGCAACGCATCAAATTCTTGAAGATATTGGAATGATGAGAATGCTTCCCAATATTACCGTTGTGGTTCCTGCAGATTTCAATCAGACAAAACAAGCCACAAAGGCGATTGCTGACCACGAAGGCGCAGTTTATTTAAGGTTTGGAAGACCTATAATGCCTGTATTTATAAAGTCAGATGCTGTTTTTCAAATTGGAAAGGCCGACATCATTCAAGAAGGAACGGATGTCACCATTATTGCGTGTGGCCATATGGTATGGAAATCCATAGAGGCCGCCCAGCTTTTGGCGGCTGAGGGTATTTCTGTAGAGCTCATAAATATGCACACGATAAAACCACTAGATGAGGAAGCCATCCTTAAGTCCGTTGCCAAAACCAAATGTATTGTATCGGCAGAAGAACATATGGCTAATGGTGGACTTGGTGAGGCTGTTGCGCGTGTATTGGCATCAAATTCGCCTTGCCCTCAAGAATTTATTGCAGTGAATGATTCATTTGGAGAAAGTGGTAAACCCATGGATCTTATGGAGAAATATGGACTCGGTGCATCCCACATTCATGCTGCTGCCAATAAAGCAATGCAAAGAAAGAGCTAAGAATCTAAAGCTTCAATCAACTCAGAGATAGAAGACATTTTCGGTAGGCAACGCCTATTTTGACATAGATAGATTCCATTTTCGGCTTGTCCAGTAGACATTGGAAGTTCTTTGTGATAACTGATTACATGACCATTTTGAATAAGCTTCGAAAGCTCCAAATGTTTTAAAGGCATAGTGATAAGTAAACTTATTTCTTTAGTCCCACGAAGAACCCTTTTGTAAAGTGCTATCCAATTTACATAACTACTCGGATATTTAATAATGGAGCCTTCTACCTTCGCTAGCATAGATTTACACTTATCAAGCCAATCCTGATTTCTATAATAAATACCAAGATTATTCAAGTTATGTGCCATAACCGAATTTGAAGACGG
>MDTC01146283.1_pt1 | contig 20849 bp, 30 predicted proteins | sample 811181 | NCBI WGS metagenome assembly MDTC01 (sample SAMN05326644, study PRJNA326480) | marine metagenome | isolation source: seawater | place: Pacific Ocean: North | collected 2011 | reverse complement strand
GATCTCTATAGAAGGGTTATAAATAGGAATAACAGATTGAGGAGGTTAATTGAATTAAAGGCCCCAGAAATCATTGTAAGAAATGAAATGAGGATGCTTCAGGAATCAGTTGATGCGCTTTTTGATAATACAAGGAGAGCAAGGCCTATAAGTGGTGCTAATAAGAGGCCGTTAAAATCATTAGCTGACATGTTAAAAGGAAAACAAGGAAGGTTTAGGCAAAATTTGCTTGGTAAGAGGTGTGACTATTCTGGTAGATCTGTGATTGTAGTTGGTCCTGAGTTAAAGTTACATCAGTGCGGTGTACCTAAAAAAATGGCTTTGGAACTATTCAAACCATTTATTTATTCTAAATTAGAAATCAGAGGTCTGGCCACCACCATAAAGTCAGCAAAAAAAATGGTAGAAAAAGAAAGACCCGAAGTATGGGACATTTTAGATGAGGTCATAAGGGAGCATCCAGTATTATTAAATAGAGCACCAACTTTGCATAGACTTGGGATTCAGGCTTTTGAACCTGTTTTGATAGAAGGTAAGGCTATAAGATTACACCCGTTAGTTTGTACAGCTTTTAACGCAGACTTTGATGGAGATCAAATGGCAGTTCATGTGCCGTTATCTGTAGAAGCTCAATTAGAAGCAAGAGTCTTAATGATGTCTACCAACAATATTTTAAGTCCAGCAAGTGGAAAACCTATTATAGTTCCTACACAAGACATAGTATTAGGACTATATTTCCTAAGTTTAGAGAAGAAAGGCGAAAAGGGTGAAGGGTTAAACTTTTCTTCATTAGAAGAAGTAAAGCATGCTATGGAGGCTGGAGCAGTTACCGTTCACGCAAAAATAAAATGCAGATTAGAGGTTTTTAATAAAAATGGAGATAAAGAGATAAAATTATTAGATACAACTCCGGGAAGAGTTTTAATATCAGAAATTTTACCTAAAAATAAAAACGTAAGTTTCACTATGATCAATAAAACTCTTAGTAAAAAAGAACTAGCAGGGCTAATAGACGTGGTCTACAGATTTTGTGGGCAAAAAGAGACTGTAATTTTTGCAGATAGGTTAATGGAACTTGGCTTCAAAAATGCTTGTAAAGCAGGCATTTCTTTTGGTAAAGATGACATGATAATTCCTTCTGCCAAAACCAAATTAGTTGATGACACCAGAGATCTAATTAAATCCTATGAAAAGCAATACTCAGATGGATTAATAACACAAGGTGAAAAATATAATAAAGTCATAGATGCTTGGTCAAAATGTACTGACAACGTAGCTGATAAAATGATGAATGAGATGTCAATTGGACAAGGTGAACAAATGAATTCTGTATTTATGATGGCTGACTCAGGAGCAAGAGGGTCCACCGCTCAAATGAAACAACTTGCAGGCATGAGGGGTTTGATGGCAAAACCTAATGGTGAAATTATAGAAACGCCAATTATATCAAATTTTAAAGAAGGCTTAAGCGTTTTGGAATACTTTAACTCAACCCATGGTGCTAGAAAAGGTTTGGCTGATACTGCTTTAAAAACTGCAAATTCAGGATACTTAACAAGAAGACTCGTTGATGTAGCACAAGATTTGATAGTTACTAAAGAAGATTGTGGAACCAAAAAAGGTATTGTAAAAAAAGCGGTCATTGATGCAGGAGAAGTTATAGAAAGCCTTGAGGAAAGAATAGTAGGAAGATATTTAGCTGAAGAACTAAAAAATCCAGATGATGATTCTATAATAGCAAGTTTTGGAGATTTTATTGATGAAGATTTAGTATCCAAAATTGTAAGTGCTGAGATTGATGCGGTTAAAGTTCGAAGTCCGCTTACTTGCGCATTATCCACTGGAATGTGTGCTACTTGTTATGGAAGAGATTTGGCAAGAGGAACAAAAGTTAATATGGGTGAAGCTGTGGGAGTTGTTGCTGCTCAGTCCATTGGAGAGCCTGGTACACAGCTAACTATGAGAACCTTTCATATTGGTGGAGCAGCTCAAGCTGGTGCAGAACCATCTAGATTAGAGGCTAATATATCAGGGACACTTTACGTGGAAGGCTCCAATGTAATTTATGATAAAAAAGGAGTTGGTACTGTTTTAGATAGGGACTGTAGACTAATTATAAAGGATGATAATGGAAGAGAACGGCTAAGAGAAAAAATACCATATGGATCTAATATATTGTTGAAAGAAAAAAGCAAAATTGAAAGAGGTCAAAAAATTGCAGAATGGGATCCTTACACTAGACCTATCATTACAGAAAAACAAGGTTACGTAAGATTTATAGATTTAAATAAGGATACTCTTGAAGAAACAACATCGCAAGACACTGGCATGACAAGCCAGATTGTTAAAGATTGGAGAACTCCAGGTTCATCTAAACAACCAAACTATAGACCTAGAATAGAGATTGTAGACGAAAAAGATACAATCTTAAAATTAGCAAATGGATCAAAAGCCATATATGAACTTCCTGTATCAGCAGTCTTATCTATTAGTTTTACCTCTGGAAGGAAAAGTAAAAAAGTTAATGCGGGAGATTTACTAGCAAGAATACCTTTAGATTTTCAGAAATCAAAAGATATAACAGGAGGATTGCCAAGAGTAGCTGAACTTTTTGAAGCAAGAAAACCTAAAGATTATTCTTATATTTCCGACATAAGAGGAAGAGTAGAATTTGGAAATGATGTTCGAGCTAATAAGAAATTAATAGTAGTAGATACAGAGAATAAAGATAATCAAGTAGAGTACTTAGTACCCAAAGGAAAACATATTATGGTACAAGAAGGAGATATCGTAAATAAAGGGGACCTTTTAATGGACGGAAATCCTGTTCCTCACGATATTTTGAGGGTACTAGGTATAGAGGAACTTGCTAATTACTTAGTTAATGAAATTCAAGATGTCTATCGTCTTCAAGGGGTTAAAATTAATGACAAACACATAGAAGTTATTGCAAGACAAATGTTGCAGAAGGTTGAAATTATAGATTCCGGTGATACTACTTTAATTGCTGGAGAACATGTAGATAGAGACGACGCAGAAACTATTAATCAATTAATAGAGAAAGAAGGAAAGAAACCTGCTAAGTTTATTCCTATATTAAACGGAATCACTAAGGCAAGTCTTCAGACTAGCTCATTTATTTCTGCTGCCTCCTTTCAAGAAACAACAAGGGTTCTTACTGAGGCTGCTACTGCAGGAAAAAAAGATAAATTAGCTGGTTTAAAAGAAAATGTAATTGTTGGACGTCTGATTCCAGCTGGAACAGGAAGAACGATGACAAAGTTCAAAAAGCTTGCAATGATTAACGAAAAACGTATTAAGGAAAAGCAAGCAAAACAGCTTGAAAACGAGAAAGCAAAATAAGTTTTCTCACAGTGTTGTAAAAAAACAACAGTAGCAAAAAAAATTTTATAATTAGTACTTGACGGTTTTGTTAGGTGCCAATAATATGCGTGTTTCTGGTAAAAAAATATTTATAAAGGAAATTATAATGCCAACTGTTAATCAACTGGTTAGAAAGGGCAGAAAGTCGCAAACCAAAAGGAACAAAGTTCCAGCATTAGAAGCATGTCCTCAGAAGAGAGGAGTGTGTACAAGAGTTTATACCACTACCCCTAAAAAGCCAAATTCAGCACTTCGAAAAGTGGCCAGGGTAAGGCTCACCAATGGTTTTGAAGTAACTAGCTATATACCAGGAGAGGGTCATAATTTACAAGAGCATTCCGTTGTGATGATACGTGGAGGAAGGGTGAAAGATTTACCTGGAGTGAGATATCATGTAATAAGAGGTACCTTAGATACACAAGGTGTTGGTAACAGAAAACAAAGAAGATCAAAATATGGGGCTAAAAGGCCTAAATAATTAAGGAGTATAAATTGTCAAGAAGAAGAAAGTCAGTTCAAAGAGAGATATTACCTGATCCAAGGTACAAAGACTTGGTCTTGGCCAAATTTGTTAGAGCTTTAATGGTTGATGGAAAAAAAAATACAGCAGAAAAGTTGATTTATTCATCCTTTGAGATTATCCAGAAAAAGGAAAAGGACAAGGCTCCTTTAGAAGTATTTAAATCTGCAATAGATAATGTACAACCTCAGATAGAAACAAGATCCCGTCGTGTAGGAGGTGCCACTTATCAAGTCCCTGTTGAGGTTTCCCCAAGAAGAAAACAAGCTTTGGCAATAAGGTGGATAATTGACGCTGCTAGAAAAAGGAATGAAAATACAATGATAGACAGATTGGCTGGTGAGCTAATCGATGCTTCTTCCAGGAGAGGGGCTTCTATAAAAAAGAATGAGGATACAAGAAAAATGGCTGAAGCAAATAGAGCTTTTGCCCATTATCGATGGTAACTGAGGATTAATTAAAATGGATAGAAAAACAGATTTAGTAAATTACAGAAATATTGGTATTATGGCTCATATTGATGCTGGTAAGACAACTACTACAGAGAGAGTTTTATATTACACAGGAGTTTCTCATAAAATAGGTGAGGTACATGACGGTGCAGCCACAATGGATTGGATGGAGCAAGAGCAAGAAAGAGGTATAACAATCACTTCAGCAGCTACAACATGTTTTTGGAAGGACCATAGAATTAATATTATCGATACTCCAGGACATGTTGACTTTACCATTGAAGTAGAAAGATCTCTTAGAGTTTTGGATGGTGCAGTTGCAGTGTTCGACAGCGTTGCTGGAGTAGAGCCGCAATCTGAAACTGTTTGGAGACAAGCTAACAAATACTCTGTTCCTAGAATGTGTTTTATAAATAAGATGGATAGGATTGGAGCAGACTTTTACAGGTGCGTGAGTATGATTTCTGATAGGCTTGGAGCGGTTCCTTTAGTTTTGCAGCTGCCTATTGGAAGTGAAGCAGAATTTTCAGGCATAGTTGATATTTTAGAAATGAAAGAAATAGTATGGAAACAAGATACTTTGGGAGCAGAATTTGAAATAAATGAAATAAGTTCAGAATTTAAAGAAAAAGCTGAAGAGTATAGAAAAAAGTTAGTAGAGCTTGCAGTTGAAGAAGATGACGTTGTCATGGAACAGTATTTAGAAGGTAATGAGCCAGATGTTGCTACTTTAAAAAGCTGTATTCGAAAAGGAACATTGAGAGGTAGTTTTGTTCCTACACTCTGTGGATCTGCGTTTAAGAATAAGGGAGTGCAACCCATGCTCGATGCAGTGATAGATTTTTTGCCCTCACCCTTAGATTTGCCTCCGGTCAAAGGAGTATCGATGAATGGTGAGGACGAGTTGCAAAGAAAATCTTCAGATGAAGAGCCCTTTTCTGCACTTGCTTTTAAAATCATGACTGATCCTTTTGTTGGAACATTAGCTTTTGCCAGAGTTTATTCAGGAGTTTTACAAAGTGGAAGTACTGTAGAAAATACTGTTAAGGAAAAAAAAGAAAGAATAGGCAGGATGTTGCAGATGCATGCTAATAGTAGAGAAGACATTAAGGAAGCTCGAACAGGAGATATTATAGCAATTTGTGGTTTAAAATCTGTGACCACAGGGGATACCTTGAGTGACATTAATAACAAAGTAATTTTAGAAAGAATGGACTTTCCTGACCCAGTGATAGAAGTGGCAGTTGAGCCCAAGACTAAAGCCGACCAGGAAAAAATGTCAGAAGCTCTTACAAGGTTAGCAGCAGAAGATCCATCTTTTGGAGTCTCCACTGATAATGAAAGTGGTCAGACTATTATAAAAGGAATGGGTGAATTACACTTAGATATCATTGTAGATAGGATGAAAAGAGAGTTTAAAGTCGAAGCAGACGTGGGAGCTCCTCAGGTAGCTTACAGGGAAACTATTACCTCAGAGTCTGATGTTGATTATACTCATAAAAAACAATCCGGTGGTGCAGGGCAATTTGCTAGAGTTAAAATGATAGTTAAGAAAGGTGAGCCAGGTTGCGGTCTTGAATTTGTTAACAAAGTTGTTGGAGGTAATATACCTAAAGAATATATTCCTGGAGTGCAAAAAGGAATTGAAAGTGCAATGCAGAACGGAGTTGTAGCAGGGTATCCAGTAATAGATGTTAGTGTAACACTTTATGATGGAGCCTTTCACGATGTTGACTCTAGTGTCATGGCTTTTGAAATAGCTGGCAGAACAGCTTTTAAAGATGCTTTGTCAAAGGCAAGTCCAAAGCTATTAGAGCCTATGATGAAAGTAGAGGTTGTAACTCCAGAGGAATTCGTAGGGGATGTGATTGGAGATTTGAATAGTAGGAGAGGACAAGTCCAGGGAATGGATCCACAAGGAAATGCTACATTAGTAAAAGCTAATGTTCCTCTTGCAACTATGTTTGGATATGTTAATAATTTAAGGTCCATGACACAGGGAAGAGCAGTTTATACAATGCAATTTGATAAGTATGATCTAGTACCTGCTATGGTAGAAGAAGAGCTAAAATCAAAACTTGCAAGTTGAGAATAATTATATATTTTAATTTTGATAATGGAGAATTAATATGGCTAAAGAAAAATTTGAAAGAACAAAACCGCACGTCAACATTGGTACTATAGGACATGTTGATCACGGTAAAACTACATTGACTGCTGCAATTACAAAAGTTTTAGCAGAAACTGGTGGAGCAACTAGTATAGCTTATGACGAAATAGATAAAGCTCCCGAAGAAAAAGAAAGAGGTATAACTATAAATACAGCTCACGTAGAATATGAAACTGGAGCAAGGCATTACGCACATGTAGATTGTCCAGGCCACGCGGATTATGTCAAGAATATGATAACTGGTGCGGCCCAAATGGATGGAGGTATTTTGGTTGTTTCAGCTTCAGACGGACCTATGCCTCAGACCAGAGAGCACATACTACTAGCAAGACAAGTTGGTGTACCAGCATTAGTTGTTTTTTTAAATAAGGTTGATCAAGTAGATGACCCTGAACTTCTTGAACTTGTAGAGATGGAAGTTAGAGAGCTGCTTTCAAAATATGAGTTTCCAGGTGATGATATTCCTATTATAAAAGGTTCAGCACTAAAAGGATTAGAGGGAGATAAATCCGATATAGGTGCTCCAGCCATACTCAAGCTTATGGAGGAAGTAGATAAATACGTTCCTCAGCCTGAAAGGCCAGTTGACCAGCCATTTTTGATGCCGATTGAAGACGTGTTTTCCATATCAGGAAGAGGGACTGTTGTGACAGGAAGAGTAGAGTCAGGAGTAATTAATGTAAACGATGATATAGAAATTATTGGTATAAAAGATACAACCAAAACAGTTTGTACTGGAGTTGAAATGTTTAGAAAGCTTCTAGATAGAGGAGAAGCAGGAGATAACATTGGTGCTTTGTTGAGGGGAATTAACAGAGAAGACGTAGAAAGGGGACAAGTTCTTGCTAAACCAGGATCTATAAAACCTCACACAAAATTTAAAGCAGAAACTTATGTCCTAACAAAGGAGGAAGGTGGACGTCATACTCCTTTCTTTGGAAATTATAGACCTCAATTTTATTTCAGAACGACTGATGTGACTGGTACAGTTGAATTACCAAGTGGAACCGAAATGGTAATGCCCGGGGATAACATTGGACTTACTGTAAATCTTATATCACCAATCGCGATGACAAAAGGACTAAAATTTGCTATCAGAGAGGGTGGAAAAACCGTCGGAGCAGGCGTCGTTTCTGAAATATTAGAATAAGGTATTAATGAATGGCAGAGCACCAAAATATAAGAATAAGACTAAAAGCTTTTGATCATAGAGTTTTGGACAACTCTACTCATGAAATTGTAAATACTGCTAAAAGAACTGGTGCTGATGTAAAAGGGCCAATTCCACTTCCTACTAAGATAGAAAGATTTACGGTCAATAGGTCTCCTCACGTTGATAAAAAATCTAGAGAACAATTTGAGATCAGAACATATAAAAGAGTTCTCGACATTGTATCGCCTACTCCTCAAACAGTAGATGCTCTAATGAAGCTTGATTTAGCAGCGGGGGTAGATGTGGAGATTAAATTATGAGAACAGGATTGCTTGCGAAAAAATTGGGTATGACTCGAGTTTTTGATCAAGGTAGAAAACACAATAGTGTTACAGTACTAGAGATACCTGATGCAAAAGTGTTAAAGCTAAGAAGTTTAGAAAAAGATGGCTACAATGCTCTAGTAATAGGGTTTGAAAAAAAACCGCCTTCAAAACTTAAAAATCCAGAGAAAAAATTTTTTTCAAAACTTAAAACAGAGCCAGTAAAAAAAATTAAAGAGTTTAGAGTTTCACAAGAAAATCTTGTGGAGAGTGGTTCTGAAATTGATGTATCTCACTTTGTAGTGGGTCAGTTTGTTGATGTAAAAGCTACCTCAATTGGAAAAGGTTTTGCAGGGGGCATGAAGAGACATAATTTCTCTGGATTAAGAGCTAGTCATGGAGTTTCAGTATCTCATAGAAGTCATGGTTCAACTGGTAATAGCCAAGATCCAGGAAAAGTATGGAAAGGTAAAAAAATGGCCGGACAGTTAGGAAATAAGACAGTCTCTATACAAAATTTAGAAGTGGTCTCCATAGATGAAGAGAGAAGTTTGCTTTTGGTTAAAGGAGGAGTCCCAGGTTCAATAGGAGGCTGGGTCGCAATTACAGATGCTAAAAAGAAAATTCTTCCTCCTCATGCTCCGACGCCTATAGGTAATAAAAATGCTAAGAACAAAGACAAAAATAATAATGAAACAGAAAAAACTAAAAGTAATCAGACTAAATCCAATGATAACGAAAATATTGAAGCTAACAATAATGAAACTGCTTTAGACAAAGAAGATATTACAGCAGAGAACATTTCCAACCAACCCAATGAAAAAGAAAATAATAAAGTAGTAAAAGATGTCAAGTAAACTAAAGATTGAAGTTGTAAATTTAGAAAATAAGGTATTAGAAGATATATTCTTATCAGATAAAATTTTTAATGCTAAAATGAATAAAGAAATTGTTGCAAGATTAGTAAATTGGCAACTGGCTAAAAAGCGACAAGGAACTCATAAAGTTAAAGAGCGAGGCGAGGTAATAGGATCTACTGCGAAAATTTATAAACAAAAAGGAATGGGAAGGGCCAGACATGGATCAAAAAAAGTAGTTCAGTTTAAGGGTGGAGGAGTAGTTCATGGGCCTAAACCCAGGAGCTACGAATATAAGCTTAACTCAAAACTAAAAAAAAATGCTGTTAGGGCGTTACTCACCTCTAAATACAAAGAGGGAAATCTGAAAATTATTGATAAGTTAGAATTAAAGAACATTAAAACAAAAGAGCTTAATAAAAAAATAAAGAAAATGGGTATAGATAATGCTGCATTTATGGAGGCTGAAAAGATTAATAAAAACTTTCATTTATCTATAAGAAACATAAAAAATATTGATTACATATCACATAAAGGCATAAATGCTTCCTTGATTCTAAAAAGAAAGACCTTGGTATTATCCAAAGAAGCATTAGTTCATCTTGAGGAAAAATATAAGTAGTATGAACAATATTTACGATATAATAAAATTTCCTGTAGTAACTGAAAAGAGTACAAAGATATCTGAGAACAATCAGTTTGTTTTCAAAGTGGCTATCAACACTTCTAAGAACGAGATAAAAACGGCTATTGAGAAGGTTTTTAAAGTTAAAGTTAAGGCCATTAATACCATTAAAGTTAAAGGCAAACAAAAGATGTTTAAGGGCACCAAAGGTAAAAGAAATGATTATAAAAAGGCTGTTGTTACTCTATTAAAAGGAGAAACTTTAGATTATAGCGGAGGTGTAAGCTAATGTCCTTAAAAAACTATAATCCTACTACACCATCAAGAAGATCTTTAGTTTTGGTTGATAGATCAGAATTGCACAAAGGCGCACCTGTCAAGAAACTTACAAAAGGTTTGGCCAAAACAGGAGGCAGAAATAACAAAGGAAGAACTACCATGTGGTGGAAGGGAGGAGGGCATAAAAGAAGCTATAGGCTGATAGATTTTAAGAGAATAAATGATGATAAAAAAGCAGAAGTTATTAGATTAGAATATGATCCTAATAGAACATGTCATATAGCTTTAATTAAGTATGAAGACGGCCAACTTAGTTACATCATTGCGCCTCAAAAATTAAAAGTATCCGATACAGTAATTTCTGGAAACAATGTTGATATTAAACCGGGCAATTGCCTTCCCATGAAAAGTATACCACCCGGAACATTGCTTCATAATGTTGAGCTAAAGCCAGGCAAAGGAGGGCAGATTGCTAGATCTGCTGGCTCATCAGTTCAACTGGTTGGAAAAGATAGAAATAATGCAATGCTTAAAATGGTTTCTGGTGAACAGAGACTGGTTCCTTTAATTTGTAGAGCTACTATTGGTGTTGTATCCAATCCTGACCATCAAAATGCTAAATCTGGCAAAGCAGGAAGAAGTAGATGGTTAGGAAAAAGACCTCATGTAAGAGGAGTAGTCATGAACCCTGTAGATCATCCTCATGGTGGTGGAGAGGGAAGGACCTCTGGAGGAAGAAATCCTGTGACTCCTTGGGGTGTTCCGACTAAGGGAAAAAGGACAAGAAATAATAAAAGAACAGACAAATTTATTTTAAAAAGAAGGAATAGTAGGTAAACATGGCAAGATCAGTTTGGAAAGGCCCATTTGTTGATGGCCATTTAATCAAGAAGGTACAAGATCACCTAAAAGATAACAAAACTAAGCCAATCAATACCTGGTCCAGAAGATCTACTATATTACCACAATTTGTAGGGATCACTTTTAACGTATATAATGGAAAAAAATTTATACCTGTATTAGTATCTGAAGAGATGGTAGGTCAGAAATTAGGAGAGTATTCTCCTACAAGGACTTACTATGGGCATACTGCTGATAAAAAGGTAAAAAAATAGTTAGGAATAATAAATGGAAATAACAAAAGCCACTGCTAAAGCGACAAACTTAAGAATAAGTTCTCAGAAATTAAATTTAGTTGCAAAGTCAATTAGGGGCAAATCTATAAAAAGAGCTATTGACAACTTAACTTTTTCAAAAAAAAGAATTGCCAAGGATGTTTTGAAAGTTTTGAATTCAGCAATTGCAAATGCAGAAAATAATTATGCTCTTGATATTGACAGATTGATAGTAGATGAAGCCTTTGTAGGAAAAGCAATAGTAATGAAAAGATTAAGAGCTAGAGCAAGAGGAAGAGCAGCTAGAATATTAAAACCATTTAGCAAATTGACAATCACTCTTAAGCAAATTGAGGAGAAAGTTTAATGGGACAAAAAGTAAATCCAATAGTACTTAGATTAAGCGTTAACAAAGACTGGAGTTCGAAGTGGTTTGCCAAAGGAAAAGATTATGCTAACTTATTACATGAAGATCTTAAAATAAAAGATTATATTCGTAAAACCTTAAAACAAGCAGCAGTCAGTAAGATAGTCGTTGAAAGACCAGCCAAGAAGGCAATTATTACTATACATACTGCTAGGCCAGGAGTAGTTATTGGAAAAAAAGGAAGTGATATCGAGAGAATTAAGCAAAAAATATCAAAAATAACTAGTGGAGAAGTTCAATTAAACATAGTAGAAGTGAGAAAACCTGAATTAGATGCTCAACTTATAGCTGATAATATCGCGGAACAACTAGAAAGAAGGGCGTCATTTAGAAGAACAATGAAAAGAGCAATTCAGTCTGCTTTAAGACTTGGAGCAGAAGGTATTAAAATAGTATCAGGTGGTAGATTAGGAGGTGCAGAAATTGCTAGAATAGAATGGTATAGAGAAGGCAGAGTTCCTCTTCATTCTTTAAGAGCTGATATTGATTATGGTGTTTCCACATCTCACACAGCTTATGGTACGATTGGTGTAAAAGTCTGGGTTTATAAAGGAGAAAAAACTTCTGATGATACAAATGAGAATGCAAATATCAATGCTTCTAATAACAAAAGCAAAGGCAAATAAAGAAAATGTTATTTCCTAAAAGAACTAAATTTAGAAAAGCCCATAAAGGAAGAATACATGGTATTGCAAAAGGAGGATTTACTTTAAACTTTGGAGCTTTTGGATTAAAAGCACTTCAGCCAGAAAGATTAACCGCAAGACAAATTGAGGCAGCAAGAAGAGCAATTACTAGACACATAAAAAGACAAGGAAGAGTTTGGATTAGAATATTTCCCGATTTGCCTGTATCTCAAAAACCAGCAGAAGTTAGAATGGGAAAAGGAAAAGGGACACCAGAATACTGGGCTTGTAGAGTTAAGCCAGGAAGAATTTTATTCGAATTAGATGGAGTAAGTGAGGATTTAGCTAAAAGAGCATTTGAGTTAGGTGCAGCAAAATTACCTATTCAGACAAAATTTATAACTAGAGGAGTTAAATTATAGAATGCCGAAATCTGATTTAAAAACAAAAACAAATGATGAATTAGAAGTTCTACTGTCTAATTACAAAAAAGAGGGAATGAATTTAAGATTTCAAAAATCTATGGGACAGCTTGAAAAACCTTCTAGGATAAGATTCGTTAGAAGAGAAATTGCTAGAATAAACACCTTTATAAAAATTTTAAGGGAGAAGTCTAATGCCTAAGAGAATATTAAACGGAGTAGTATGTAGCGCAAGTAATGCCAAAACAGTTGTTGTTAAGGTAGAGAGATTGCTGAAACATCCAATTTACAAAAAGTATATTAAAAAATATAAAAAATATCATGCTCATGATGAAGGTAACGGTTTAAAAGTTGGAGACAAAGTTTCTATACAAGAGACTAAACCAGTTTCTAAGCTTAAAACATGGGTAGTAATTTAGAATTTAGGAAAATATTTATGATAATTAATGAAACTAATTTAGAAGTAGCTGATAACTCTGGAGCAAGAAGAGTTCAGTGCATCAAAGTCATTGGTGGATCTAAAAGAAAATTTGCTAGTGTTGGTGATGTCATAATAGTGTCTGTAAAAGAAGCAATTCCTAAGGGAAAAGTTAACAAAGGCGATGTGCATCATGCAGTAATTGTAAGAACAGCCAAAGAAATAAGAAGAAATGATGGAAGTGCAATTAGATTTGATAAAAATGCTGCTGTATTAATCAACAAACAGCAAGAGCCAATAGGAACTAGAATTTTTGGACCAGTAACTAGAGAGTTGAGAGCAAAAAAATTTATGAAAATTATTTCTTTAGCACCAGAGGTTTTATAATGGCATTAAAAATCAAAAAGGGAGATAAAGTAATTGTTATTGCGGGGAAAAATAAAGGTGCGACTGGAGAAGTTTTAAAAATTATTCCGGAAAAAAATAGAGCAATGGTTAGAGGAGTAAATATTTTCAAAAGACATATCAAGCCTACTCAAAATGATCCTGGCGGAATTAAAGAAAAAGAAGGCACTATTAGCATTTCTAATTTAGCTTTTTTTGAGGAGGGTAAAAATAAACCAACAAGGATAGGCTTTAAATTTTTAGAGGATGGAAGAAAAGTTCGTTTTAGTAAATTAACTGGCGAGGTAATTGATAAATAATGGCAAGGTTGAAAGAGTTATATGATAAAGAAATAAAGTCTGCCCTTAAAGAAACTTTGAAAATAAAAAATAATATGGCAGTCCCGAAGCTTCAGAAGATAACCATTAACATGGGAGTAGGTAAAGCTTCACAAGAAAAGGCTAAAATAGATAGTGCTATAAATGATATGAAACTTATCAGTGGACAGCAGCCTGTGGTCACGAAAGCTAGAAAGTCAGTAGCAGGATTTAAATTAAGGGAAGGGACAAACATTGGAGTAAAAGTGACGCTGAGAAAAAATAGGATGTATGAGTTTTTGGACAGGCTTGTAAATATTGCTTTGCCAAGAGTACGAGATTTCAGAGGCCTCTCTAAAAATAGTTTTGATGGTAGAGGTAACTTTAGTCTAGGTCTAAAAGAGCAAATTGTTTTTCCAGAGATAGATTATGATAACTTAGATGAACTTAGAGGTATGGATATCTCAATTGTAACCTCTGCTAAAGATGATGTGCAAGGATTGGAATTATTAAAAAAATTTAACTTACCTATAAATAATTAAAGGAGAGAGTTTTGGCTAAAAAAAGCGCTATAGAAAAAAATAAATCTAGAATTAAAAAGGCAGCTAAGTTCTATCAGAAGAGAAAAGAGCTTAAACAAATAATAATGAATAAAAAAACAACGCCCGAGGATAGGTTCCAGGCTGTAATTAAGTTAGCTTCGCTTCCTAAAAACGGTTGTTCCATAAGAGTTAGAAATAGATGTGAATTGTCAGGAAGGCCAAGGGGTTTTTACAGAAGAGTTAAACTTTCAAGAATTGCTCTAAGGGAGTTAGCTGCTTCTGGACAAATACCAGGAATGATAAAGGCAAGTTGGTAGAGGTGATAATATGACTATGACAGATCCAATTAGCGATTTACTTACTAGAATTAGAAATGGACAGCAAGTCAAAAAGGCTACCATCTCATGCCCTTCTTCAAACATAAAATTGGCAATATTAAAAGTTATGAAGGAAGAAGGATATATTAGAGATTTTAATTTATCTGAGGATACTAAAGGTAAAGTAATACAAATATCTTTAAAATATTTTCATGGAGAGCCGGTTATTAAAGAGATAGTAAGAATATCAAAGCCAGGATTAAGAGTATATTCTTCAGTAAAAAATATGCCTGTTTACAAAAATAATATGGGAGTATCAATAATTTCGACCTCTAGAGGCGTAATGACAAACTTTAAGGCTAAAGAAATTAATATTGGGGGAGAAGTTATATGCAGAATCTACTAAAAAAAGGACTTGAAAAAAATGTCTAGAGTAGGAAAAAAGCCTGTAGGTTTGCCTGAAGGTATTGAGGCAAATATAATTTCCAATGAGATTACAATTAAAGGAAAAAAAGGAGTTTTAAATGCATCATTTCCTGAAAACGTTAAATTAACAAAGGAGCAGGACTCAATAGTTATAACTCCTTTAAATGAAACTAAAGATGCAAAGTCTGTTTGGGGCATGACTAGAACCATTATAAACAACATGGTTCTAGGGGTAAGTGAAGGCTATAATAAGAATTTAGAAATCAATGGTGTTGGATACAGAGCTGCAATAGATGGCAATATATTGACTTTACAACTAGGATATAGCCATGATATAAAATTGGCTATCCCAGATGATTTAGATGTTAAGTGCGTAAAACCTACTGAGATTATAATTAACGGTATTAGCAAGCAAAAAGTTGGACAGTTTGCTTCCGAAATAAGAAGATTAAGAAAACCTGAGCCTTATAAAGGTAAAGGAATAAAGTACAAAGACGAAGTTATTAGAAGAAAAGAAGGAAAGAAAAAGTAGATGAGCTCAAAAAGTAAAATACTTTTAAAAAAAAGAAAGATTAGAAATAGATTTAGAATTAAGTCTTACGCGACTTGTGACCTTAGATTAAGTGTTTTTAGAAGCAATACTAATTTTTATTGTCAAATTATTAATGATGAAAAAGGGATCACTCTTGTATCAGTATCAAGCTTAGATAAGAGTGTTAAGAAAGATATTAACAATAATGGTGGAAATATAGCTGCTGCCAAAATCGTAGGAGCAGAACTTGCTAAAAAAGCAAAGAAAGAAGGAATAAAAAAAGTTTTTTTTGATAGGGGAGGTTATTTATATCATGGAAGAGTAAAGGCCTTTGCGGAGTCAGCAAGAGAAGAAGGTTTAAATTTTTAGGAACTTAATTAATGGAAAAAGATTTTAAAAGCACAGAAAATAACGAATTAACTGAAAAGTTGGTTAGTATAAACCGAGTAGCAAAGGTTGTAAAAGGTGGTAGAAGGTTTGGATTTGCTGCATTAGTTGTGGTCGGAGATACTAAAGGAAGAGTAGGTTTTGGAACTGGCAAAGCAAAAGAAGTTCCCGAAGCCATAAAGAAAGCTACTGATAAGGCTAAAATCAAAATGTTAAGAATTCCTTTAAAAGAAGGTAGAACTATACATCATGATATTAAAGGAAGACATGGAGCATCTAAAGTGATATTAAGAACCGCACCTCCTGGTACAGGAATTATAGCAGGCGGCCCAATGAGAGCTGTTTTTGAGACTTTGGGTATACAAGATGTTGTTTCAAAATCAGTAGGAAGTTCAAGTCCTTACAATATGGTGAGAGCTACTTTTGAAGGATTAAAAAATATACAATCACCAAGAAATATTGCTTCTAGAAGAGGGCTAAAGGTAAGCGATATTTTTGGAAAAAAAAATAAAAAAGAAAATAAAAATATAAAAGAAAATAATGAAGACAAAAAAGTTAAGGAAAAAAAATAAATGAGCAAAACAAAAAAAAAATTAATAATTACCCAAACTTCTAGTCCAATAGGAAGACAAGGTTATCAAAAAAAATGCTTAATAGGGCTAGGCCTCAATAAAATAAATCGAACCAGAACATTGGAATTTAATGAAAGCATTTTTGGTATGGTCAAAAAGGTTAAACATTTAGTAAAATATGAAATAAAGTAGTATGATGAAATTAAATAATATAGTTGATCGGAGCTCAATTAAAGCTTCAAAAAGAGTAGGTAGAGGGATTGGTTCTGGTAAAGGAAAAACCTCTGGAGCTGGACATAAAGGTCAAAAATCTAGATCTGGAGTTTCAATAAAGGGATTTGAAGGCGGACAAATGCCATTGCACAGAAGACTTCCTAAAAGAGGCTTTAAAAATCCTTTTAGAAAAGAGTTTTCTATTGTTAATCTTTTAGATATTGACCAGGCAATTAGCAAAAAGAAACTTGATCCAGCGAAAGAAATTAATAAACAAACTCTTATAGAAGCAGGTTTAATAAGAAAAAAATGCTTCGGTATCAAATTACTTGCAAATGGAAAGTTAGCAAATAAAATTAATATTAAAGTTAATAAAGCTAGCAAGAAGGCAACTCAAGAAATTTCTAAAATAAAAGGGAACTTAGTAATAGAAGATATTAATATTAAAAATGTACCCATAGAAAAAAAATCTAAAAAGAAAGAAAATTAATTATGCCTTCAGCAGCAGAACAACTTGCTTCTTCAGTAAACTTTGGTGCTATAGCAAAAGCAACAGAGTTAAAAAATAGGATTATATTCACTTTGTTAGCACTGATTGTTTATAGATTAGGAACATATATTCCTATACCTGGCGTAAATCCTGGAGCATTAGACGATTTATTTAGTCAAAATACTGGTGGTATTTTTGGAATGTTTGATATGTTTGCTGGAGGTGCTCTGAGCAGGATGTCTATTTTTGCTTTAAATATTATGCCTTACATATCTGCTTCAATAATAATTCAATTAATGTCCTCTACATCTTCTCATCTTTCCCAGCTTAAGAAAGATGGAGAAAGTGGAAGACAAAAAATTACTCAATATACAAGATATGGAACAGTTTTTTTAGCTAGTATTCAGGCTTTAGGTATTGCATCAGGATTAGAGGGCATGACAAACTCTCAAGGGCCTGCCATAGAAAATCCAGGAATGTTTTTTAAAATTACGACGGTAATTACGCTTACTGGAGCTACAGTTTTCTTAATGTGGTTGGGTGAACAAATTACATCAAGAGGCATAGGAAATGGAATTTCATTAATAATTATGGCAGGAATAGTAGCAGAATTACCAGCAGCATTAGTTTCTACTTTAGAGTTAGGTAAAACAGGAGCTCTATCAGGATTACTAATAATATTCTTTTTGCTTTTAGCAGTTTTGGTAATTGGTTTTATAGTTTTTATGGAAAGAGGTCAAAGAAGAATCATAATTCAGTATCCAAAAAGACAAGTCGGAATGAAGGTAATGCAAGGTCAGTCTAGCCACTTGCCTCTTAAAATTAATACTGCAGGAGTAATCCCACCAATCTTTGCATCATCTATTTTATTGTTGCCAGTTACCGCCTTAAGTATTAATGCAGGCAATGGGCCAGACTGGCTGTTGGGAGTTACTTCTCTATTAGGAAGAGGACAACCGCTTTATATGCTTTTGTATGTTTCAGCAATAGTTTTTTTCGCTTTCTTTTATACTAGTGTAGTTTTCAATGCTAAAGATACAGCGGATAATATAAAAAATAATGGAGGTTTTGTGCCTGGTATAAGACCTGGGGATGCTACAGCTGAATACATTGACTTTGTATTGACTAGATTAACTGTAATAGGATCTATATACTTAAGTGCAGTATGCTTGTTGCCAGAGCTGCTTATTTCCAGATATGCTGTTCCTTTTTACTTGGGCGGAACTAGCTTACTAATAGTTGTGACTGTTACTATGGATACCGTTGCTCAAGTTCACTCCCATTTAATAGCGCATCAATATGAAGGGCTAATAAAGAAAGCCAAGCTTAGAGGAAGATTCTAAATGAATATTATACTTTTTGGTCCTCCAGGATGCGGAAAAGGAACACAAGCAGCTAATATATGTGAAAGTTTAAAAATACCACATTTATCTACAGGAGATATGCTTAGGGAGGCAGTAAGTTCTGGTTCAGATGTTGGAAAACAAGCCAAGCAAATAATGGAAGATGGAGGGTTGGTATCAGATGAAATAGTAATTTCTATTATAAAGGAAAAAATTGCTTCAAAGGATTGTACTCAAGGTTTTATATTAGACGGTTTTCCCAGAACAATAAACCAAGCCGAGGGCTTGGACTTAATATTAGAAAACAGTCAAAAAATACAGTTTGTGCTAAGCATTAAAGTTGACGAAGATAACATTCTAAAACGATTGCTTGAAAGAGGTAGATCTGATGATAAACCAGAAATAATAAAAAAAAGGTTTAATACATACAATGCGCAAACCGAACCACTAATATCTTTTTATGAAAAAAGGAAAGTACTATTTAGCATTGACGGGATGCAAAAGATAGACAAAGTATATGAAGATATAAAAAAAGTACTAGGTATATAATGTTAGTTGACTTGATTAAAACCTTTACTATAATAGAGCTTTTTACATTAATTTTTCATTTAGGAGATTAAGTTGGCAAGGATATCCGGTGTAAACATACCTAGTGGTAAAAGAATAGAGGTAGCATTAACTTATGTTTTTGGTATAGGTGCAACTAGAGCTAAAAAGATATGTAAAGATGCATCTCTTGAGCCCAATAAAAGGGTAAATAGTCTTACTGAAGACGAGCTAACTAGAATTAGAGACATTGTTGAAAAAAACTATACGGTTGAGGGGGACTTGAGAAGAGAAATATCAATGAATCTTAAAAGATTAATAGATTTAGGTTGCTATAGAGGGTTAAGACACAGGAAAGGTCTTCCTGTTAGAGGCCAGAGAACAAATACTAATGCAAGAACTAGAAAAGGTAAATCGGCCCCAGTTGCAGGAAAGAAAAAGGCTTAACAGTATGGCAGAAACAAAAAAGAAAAAAGTAAAAAAAAATATACCGGTTGGTGTAGCTCATGTAAATGCGACGTTTAATAATACAATCATAACAATTACTGATCCAAAAGGAAATACAATATCTTGGTCTTCAGCAGGCTCAGAAGGGTTTAAGGGATCAAGAAAATCTACTCCTTTTGCAGCACAGTTAGCTGCCGAAAATGCAGGAAAGAAAGCTCAAGAGAATGGAATGAAAACTATTGAAATTCAAGTTAGAGGTCCTGGAGCCGGTAGAGAGTCTGCGCTTAGAGCACTTCAAGCAACTGGTTTTATTATAACTTCAATAAAAGATGTAACTCCCATTCCTCATAATGGGTGCAGACCACCAAAAAGGAGAAGAGTTTAAATAATACTAGATATCATTAACTAACTAAATTTATAAGGAAAATAAAGTGCTACAAAAAAATTGGCAAGAACTAATTAAACCATCAAAAATTGAATTTACTCCAGGAAATGACAAGTTAAGAGACGCTACTTTAGTAGTTGAACCTTTGGAAAGAGGGTTTGGTCAAACCTTAGGAAATGCACTTAGAAGAGTGTTGTTATCCTCAATTAGAGGAGCAGCTGTAACTGCTGTAAAGTTTGATCAAGTTCTTCATGAATTTTCTTCTATTCCAGGTGTTGCTGAAGATGTTGTAGAAATTACGCTTAACGTAAAACAGTTAGCTGTAAAAATCCATGAGGGAGGGTCAAAAAAACTAAATTTGGTTGTAAAAGGACCATGTCAAGTTACAGCTTCGATGATAGAGCCTTTAGCAAATGTTGAAGTACTTAATCCAGAATTAATAATCTGTAATATTAATAAAGAAGTAGAATTAAAAATGACATTAACTGTTGAAGAAGGAAAAGGATACGTGCCGTCTTCACTTACAAGTACTAAAGATAATCCTATTGGCTTAATACCTGTTGACGCTATTTTTAGTCCTATAAGAAATGTTGCTTACAAAGTCGAGAATACTAGAGTAGGGCAAGCTACTGACTATGATAAATTAACGATGGAAATTAAAACTAACGGCACCATAATACCAGAAGATGCAGTCGCTCTAGCAGGAAGAATCATATCAGATCAAGCATCTTACTTTGTAAACTTTGAAGAAGAGGAAGAAGTAAAAGAAGTAGAGACACAGACTGAGCCTAAACTTAATCCAAATCTATTAAGAAAAGTTGATGAACTAGAATTATCGGTAAGATCAGCCAATTGCTTAAAAAATGACAACATACTATATATAGGTGATTTAGTATTAAAAACAGAAAATGAAATGCTTAGAACTCCGAATTTTGGAAGAAAATCTCTAAATGAAATTAGAGAGGTATTATCCGAGATGGGTTTAGGTTTAGGTATGCATATAGAAAATTGGCCTCCTGAAAATATTGAAAGTTTAGCTAAACAAATTGAGGACCCTTACTAAGAGGTAAAAGGTTATGAGACATAAAATACATGGAAGAAAGTTAAATAGAAGTAGTGCTCATAGGAAAGCACTTTTTAAAAATCTTGCGGCTGCTTTAATTGAACATGAGCAAAT
>MDTC01018956.1_pt1 | contig 20850 bp, 21 predicted proteins | sample 811181 | NCBI WGS metagenome assembly MDTC01 (sample SAMN05326644, study PRJNA326480) | marine metagenome | isolation source: seawater | place: Pacific Ocean: North | collected 2011 | reverse complement strand
GAAATATCAACTCTATTATTCCTAAGTATTTTAATAAATATGGCGCAATCAGATGGCGTGGAAAGTTTATAAAACCAGTCAGTGAAAAATTTGAATATCAATCTTTAGGCATTATTTTAGATTGGCTATTTGATAAATATTTTAGAGACTATGATTCAATTTATGAGTTTGGTTGTGGCCCAGCTTACAATTTACTTCGAGCAAGAGAGACTAATAAAGATGCAAAATTATGGGGTCTTGATTGGGCAGAATCATCTCAAGCAATTATAGATAAAATAAGACTAGATAGTGTTGATAAAAATATATTTGGTCATAATTTTGATTATTTCAATCCTGACTTAGATTTTAATATTGATAAAAATTCTATAGTTTTCACTGTCGCGTCTCTTGAACAAGTTGGGAATAAGTGGGATAAGTTCATTGATTATTTAATAGAACAGAAACCAAGCATGTGTATTCATGTCGAACCTGTCGGCGAGATGTTAGATGATGATGTTTTGTTAGATTATCTTTCAATTCAATACTTCAAAAAAAGAAATTATCTAGATGGCTTATTAAATGGCCTAAAAGACAGAGAAAAACAAGGCAAAATTAATATTATTCAAACGACGAGAACTTATATAGGCAGCTTATTTATAGAGGGCTATTCTATAATTATATGGAAGCCTTGTTTATAGATATTTTTTAAGAAAAAGATATACGTTAGTGTGTAATTATGATTTTTGGTAACTTCATCATTAATGGATTTAAAAATAATGAATGCTTTAAATTAGGTAGTAGAGATGATTGCTCATTACCATTTATTGAACTAAGAAATAAACTTAAAAAACATGATATTGAAATAAATACATCAGATCTTAATACAAAGAATGTAGTAAGTTTTGAAATACATATAGATAATCAGGTTAAGAGCTCTTTAAAAGTGCCAACCTTCCTTTTGTTATATGAAACATCTTATGTAAATCGTAAAAATGCCTCAGTTGATGGCATGAAATATAAAAAAGTGTATACATGGGATGATGATCTTGTAATTTCTAAAAATTTTAATAAATTTTTTCTACCAGTAGCCAATCAAAATATTATTTACGTTCCTGGATTTGAAGATAGGTCTGGCTTTTGTTGCGCAATGTCAGGTAATAAATCTACACTTAAAAAACATAAGAAAGATTTATATTCTGAGCGAGTAAAAGCATTTACTTGGTTTGAAAAAAATGCTCCACATGATTTTGATTTATATGGACCTGGATGGGAGAGACCTATAGAAAGGAGCGGCTATATGAATAAGATATTATCTAAGCTAGCAAATATGTTTAATTTGAAGGTCAATAATTTTAAAAAAACTTATAAAGGTTTTGCAAAATCAAAATCTAGTGTATTACAACAATATAAATACTCTATTTGTTACGAAAATGCATTTGGATTAAATGGATATATAACTGAAAAAATATTTGATAGTATGTTTTTTGGGACTGTTCCTGTTTACTGGGGTGCAGATAATATTTCTTTATATATTCCAGAAGAATGCTTTATTGATAGAAGGAATTTTTTTGATGATAAGTCTTTATATAAATTTCTTAAGTCAATCGATAAGGATACTTTTATGTGTTACCAGCAAGCTATTAATTCTTTTTTAAAAAGTGATAAGTTTAGAAAATTTTCTGTAGAGTATTTTGTTGATGAAATTTCAAATGAAATAATAAAAGAACTTGGAATAAATGAAAATTGATTAGACAGTCATATTACTTTGGGGCAGTAATTTGTGGAGCTGGAGGCGTCTTTTTTGCTAATTATTTCATGTCACAAAATCTTGATGTAGATGAATATGGCTACTTTAGTTTAATTATTTCAGTAATTGGTGGCTTTTCTTCAATAATTCTATTTGGTCAAGCTACATCCCTTTCAGTTGTTATCTTTTCTGATGAGAAAGCTGCCCATGGCAACATAAAGCATGAATATATTAAATCGTTATCTATAATTTTCATATCTTTTTTTATTGTATGTTTACTATCATTTATTTCATGGAAGCTTTTATATTACCAAAACGTTTCTTTAATTTTTTTAACTTTAATACTAACTGTTAGCTTGGCAATTTCTTTGCAATTATTTTTTATATCCTTGGTTCAATGCCTTGATTATTATAGAATTTACTTTTGGGCATCATTAATTGGTGGAGCTGCATTAATTGCTTTTGCCTCTCAGTCATTTAACTCTCAAGAGTATTTTCGTGGAATTTTTCTTGCTTCTTTTTTGATTGCAATTTTAGTTATTTTTTCTTCATCGAAGTTAATATTTAATAAAGAAAAATGTAATTCAGAAATAATTTTTTCATATAAAGATTTGGTTTTATTAGGTTATGTTGCTATACCAGGAATGCTTATAACTGCAGCAAATGGATTCTTCGACAAATACTTATTGAGTAAGTTTATGACATTAGAAGTTGTTGGAATTTATTCGCTTGGCTTCATGGTTTCTGTTGGAATTGGAAGGCTTTTGGTTTCTGGAATTTTGAGGGCCAACTCCATACATTTTATGAGACACTTGCAACAAAATGAAATAATAAAAGCTCAAAAAATATTATTCAATTCAGAATTAATTCTTTGTTTTTTTAGTGCGATTGCAGCAATTTTATTTTATACAATAGGTGAATTTTTAGTACTAATAGTTTTTGGATCAAAATATTCAGAATCATACTCAATAATGCTTCCATTATTTCTAGCCGTAATGATAGAGGGTATGGTATTTTTTTTAGGACAAGCGCTCATTCAAAAAAAGAAGTTATTTTTATTAGTTTTAAATAATTTGGGTATCTTGTTGTTTATGATTTTTGGCAACTACATACTTATACCAATAATATTTATAAAAGCTCCAATAATTATTATGTTTATTGCTCAAATATTAACTATTTTTATTGTGTATCATCAAGTAAAGAAAATAGCTGATTGGGTTAATTTTCCATGGTATATACTTAGCACTACAATAATAATATTCTCTTTTAATCAATTCTTTTGGATGCCATTATGATTATTTCAAATATAGTAGGAGGCTTGGGAAATCAAATGTTTGAGTATGCTCATGGTAGAGCACTTTCATTAAGATTAAATGCAAATTTAAAGTTGGACCTTTCAGATTATGAAGGTTATGTTCCAAATTCATATGGTGAGCTTCATAACGGCATGGCACTTCATAACGGCTTTGAGCTTAAAAATATTTTTAATTGCCCTATAGAAATAGCAACTAATGAAGAAATTAAAGAAATTATTGGATGGAGAAGTAATAAGTTGTGGAGAAAAAATCTTCAAAAAAATTATCTTTCATTTTTAAGAAACTCTTCCTTTGTTGTTGAGCCTTCAAAACCAAATGTTTATAAAAATAATAAAAAAAACTTTTTCCTGATAGGTTACTGGCAGAATCAAGAATTCTTTAAAGACTTTGAAAACCAGATTAGAGTCGACTTTAAATTTAAGATCCCATTAGATGATAATAATAAACTCTATAGTGAAGGTATAGAATCATCAAACTCAGTTAGTCTTCATGTAAGACGGGGAGACTATTTATCAAATCCTAACTTTAATAAAAGTTATAATGTTTGTTCATTGGATTACTATAACGATGCTATTAGTTATATAGGTAATCATGTAGAAAATCCAATTTTTTATATATTTTCTGATTCAATGAGTTGGGTCAAAGATAACTTAAATATTCCTTATAATCATCATTTTGTAGATTGTAATGGAACAAATGGAGGGCATTTTGACATGCATTTAATGAGCTTATGTAAACATAATATAATAGCAAATAGTTCATTTAGCTGGTGGGGAGCTTGGCTTAATAACAAAAACACTAAAATAGTTTTGGCACCAAAAAATTGGTTTAAAGATAAATCTTTTGATTTACCAAATAAATGGATTTCTTTATGAGTATTTTAATAACTGGTGCTGCAGGATTCATAGGCTCTAACCTTGTAGAAAATTTTTTAAATGAAGGAAAAAAAGTTATAGGCATTGATAATTTTTCAAGAGGAGAGGCTAAAAATATTTCTAAATTTCAATCAAATCCTCTATTTATTTTTCATGAAATGGATATGAATGATTATAAAAATTACCATTCTATAATTAAAGCTGAATCAGAATTAGAGTTTATAGATGAAGTTTGGCATATGGCTGCAAATTCTGATATACCTGCTGGCATAAAAGATGCATCTGTAGATCTTAAAGATACATTTATGACTACCTTTTATACTCTTCAAATCATGCAAGATTTTGATATTAAATTTTTATCTTTTGCGTCAAGCTCGGCTATATACGGAGATTTAGGAGAGATAAAATTAGTTGAAGATGTAGGTCCTTTATTTCCTATTTCTAATTATGGTGCTATGAAATTAGCTTCAGAGGCATCTATAAGTGCAGCCGTTGAAAGCTATCTTGACGCAGCATATATTTTTAGATTTCCAAATGTTGTTGGCGTCCCAGCAACTCATGGAGTAATTCTTGATTTTATTAATAAACTTAAGGAGAGCCCTCAAAATCTTAAAGTTCTTGGAGATGGAACCCAACAAAAGAGTTATTTACATATTAATGATCTAATAAACGCGATGATAAAAATTAGAAATGGTTCTCAAAAAGGGATAAATTATTACAATATTGGAGCATATGATGATGATGGAATTCCAGTTAGAGATATTGCTAACCTTGTGGTAGAGAGGGTATCTCCAAAAGCTAATATTAATTTTGGCAAAGGTAATAAGGGATGGGTTGGTGATGTTCCAAAATTTAAGTATTCTGTTGATAAATTAGTTTCAATTGGTTGGCAGCCAAACTTAAATAGTATAGACGCTATCAAACTTGCTATCGACGAAATAGCTCATCAAGAAAATATCAAATAAATGAAGCAAGCTTTGATACTAGCCGGTGGCAAAGGTACTCGTCTATCATCTAGGCTTAATGGACTGCCTAAGCCCTTAATTGATTTCAATGGAAAGCCATTAATCTGGTACCAAATTGAACATTTAATCAAATATGATTATAAGAAAATTATTATTTTAGTTGGTTATAAAGCAGATAAAATAATTAGTTATATTGATAACCAGCAATGGAAGATAGATATAGAATGTATTGTCGAAGATAGGCCCTTAGGCACTGGAGGAGCAGTTCTTTCAATATATGATTACTTAAATGAGACTTTTTTGGTTATGTATGGGGATACAATGCTCGATATTAATCTATTTAAGTTTGAAGAATTCCATAAAACACAAAAAAATAACGATCTTACCCTTTTCGTTCATCCAAATGATCATCCAAGTGACTCAGATTTAGTAGAAGTTGATGATAATCGAGTGACAGACTTTCATTCTTATCCTCATGACACTAAAAAGTATTATAAAAATTTAGTAAATGCAGCACTGTATATAATTAACAAAAGTTCATTAAGCTCATTAAAAAACAAAGAGACAAATATTTATGATTTTGCTAAGGATATTTTTCCTAACCTTTTACAAATGGGCTATAAAATATCTGCCTATAATAGCCCTGAATATATTAAAGATTGTGGCACTCCAGATAGATTAGATAAAGCAATAAATGATTACAAATCAGGAAAAATTACTAAATCAAATTTAAGTTTTACGCAACAAGCAATATTTCTTGATAGAGATGGAACTATTAATGAACACGTTGGCCATCTTTCAAAAATAGATAAATTAAAACTTTTTGAAGAAACCCCGAAAGCAATAAAATTAATTAACAACTCTGATTATAGGTGTATATTGGTCACCAACCAGCCTGTAATAGCAAGAGGCGAATGCTCATTTCAAGATTTACAAAATATTCATAACAAAGTTGAAACTATCCTTGGGTCTTATGGAGCCTATTTTGACAGAATTTATTTTTGTCCACACCATCCAGATTCAGGCTTTAAGGGCGAAGTTAAAGATCTAAAAATTGAATGCGATTGTAGGAAACCCAAGACAGGAATGCTAGATTTAGCAAAAAAAGAATTGAATATCGATTTTTCAAGATCTTGGTTCATTGGAGATACTTCTGTAGATATAATGACGTCTTTTAATTGTGGCACTAAATCAATTCTTTTAGAAACAGGTGAAAAAGGCCAGGACAAAAAATTTGATGTAAAACCTAACATGATAAAAAAAAATATCCTTGATGCAGTAGAATACATATTAGCTAACAAATATTAACTATTTTTCCTGGAAAAAACTTAATATGATTATAAGTAAGACGCCTTTAAGAATGAGTTTTGTTGGAGGAGGTAGTGACCTTCCAGCATATTACATTAAACACGGTGGTGCTGTTATTTCCTCGGCTATTAATGCGTTTGTTTTTGTTATTGTAAAAGAAAAATTTGATCCAGGAATAAGATTTAGCTATTCAAAAACTGAAAACGTTAATCATTTTAGCGAACTTGAACATCCACTAGCAAAAAATGCTTTGAAGCTTTTAAATGTAAATGAAAATATTGAAATTGTTTCAATTGCTGAAATACCATCAACTGGGACTGGTCTTGGCTCTTCTAGCTCTTTTTCTGTAGGTTTAATAAATGCTTTATCCAAATACAAATCTAAAAATATTTCTAAACATGAGTTGGCAAAAACTGCTTGTCATTTAGAAATTGATTTGGCAAAAAGTCCTATTGGCAAACAAGACCAATATGCAGCTGCTTTTGGTGGCATGAAAGTTTATAAATTCAATCCAGATGAAACAGTTAGTATTGAGGATGTCTTGATTCCAGATAAAAAGATTAGACAACTTGATTCCGAAATTTTATCTTTCTATATTGGAGGTAAGAGAGACGCAAACTCTATTTTAAAAGATCAAGGGAATCAACTCAAAAATACTTCAAAAGTAAACTCTATGAAAAAAATGGTAGATCTTGTTTGGGATATGAAAAGAGAGCTTGAAGTTGGCGATATTTCAAATTTTGGCAGCATTTTAGATGAAAACTGGAGATTAAAAAGAGAAATTTCAAATAGTATTTCAGATAAATATATTGATGAAATTTACGAAGAGGCAATTTTGTGTGGATCTTCAGGAGGAAAGCTCTTAGGAGCTGGAGGAGGAGGCTTCATGATTTTTCATGCCCCCACTAATGAAATTAAAAATAAACTAAGAGATAAATTAAAGAATTTAAGAGAAGTTGCATTTAAAATAGAGAGCCAAGGCTCTAGAATTATTAATTTCGAGTGATTTAATGAGGCAATAGCTTATGAAGGAATTTCAAAAGGATCTTGTTTCAGTAATACTTCCAGTTTATAACTCTGAATATTTCTTAACCGACGCAATTAAAAGCATTTTAAATCAGACCTATTCAAACTTAGAATTAATAATTATTTATGATCACTCTATAGATGACTCCTTAGATGTAATCAAAAAATTTCTCAAATTAGACTCAAGAACGCAAATAGTTAATGGAAGAGGTAAGGGATTGGCAGATGCACTAAATCTAGGAATAAAGAAATCAAAAGGTGAATACCTAGCTCGTATGGATGCGGATGATATAAGTCATCAATTGAGATTAGAAAAACAACTCAATTTTTTAAAAAATAATGATTTTGATATTTGTGGTTGTCATTGGATAAATATTAATGAGGCAGGTAAGGAAATATCAAGAAATAGATCATCCTTATCTAAAGAATCTATTTTGATAGATCTTTGTATCACAGCTCCTTTTTGCCATGGCTCTGTTCTTATAAAAAAATCTTTTCTAGAAAAAAGTAATTCTTTATACAGATTAAATTTTATTACTGAAGATTATGACCTTTGGACAAGAATTTATAATGAAGGAGCAAGATTTGGAAATATTGATGATTATTTATTTTCATTAAGAATAAGAAATGATTCGTTATCTGCTTCAAATAAAAGAATTGTTAGCTACCATAGTCGATTAATTGGAAATATTTTTTTTGATAAAAATATTTTAAAGATTAGTGAAGTTTTTAATAATCAGTGTTCTAGAATAAAAAAATTAGATATTATTGAAAAGGAGCGTCTTGCATTTACTTCTTTAAATTTATTTTTAAGAAAAAAAAATGTTTATGCTTTAAGGATATTTTTAGTAATTAATCCATTAATGACCCTTAGAGTAATTATTAAACTAATTTACGGATATTTTTTAAAAGTAAGATTTTATTTTTCATGAAAAAAAATCTAAAGTTATATGTTTTAGCTTGGTTTCCAATAGCATTGATTCCAATGTTTAATGACTTTCCTCTTTTTGGAGGTGTTAGTATATTAAGGAGTCCAAGCATTTTTTCATACATCTTATTTTTGCCATTAATTTTGATATGGTTCTTTAGAACTCCTGCTTTCAGGAAATCAGTAAGTGATGTAAGAGGACTGATATATATTTTTTGGATTTTTCTTTTTTTAGTTTTTTTATTTAAGATGCTTGTATTAAATTTTTACAATGACAGAGATGAGCTTGCTTTTAGATTTTTTATGGGCGCATTTATTACTATGACTTTCCTTCTAATAATGTCTTTAACCTTTCAATCACTGACAAAATATTCAATAAAAGAACTTTTTGAACATATTAATAGTGCTGTTCTATTCGCATCATGGAGTTTAGTAATTTATGGTTTAATTGAGTTTACTGCGCCGTATTCTGGTCTTTCGAATACACTCTTATTCTTTCTAGAATATATATTTCATGACAGACCAATTGGAGATTACTACGGCAATAGCATTCGATCATTAGCATTCGAACCATCATACTTAACTCTACCAATCGTCTTTCTATTGGCGTTAAATTTCATAAATATTCATAAAAAAAGTAATTTATTAGTTGTATTTTTCTTATTCCTCATTGGAATATTATCTGGATCACGCTTATTGGCAGTAATATTAATGGGCACAATTTTTATTTATTTTGCTTTGAGGAGAGGTATTGGGATGAAAACAATAATATATTCTTCATTAATGATAGTACCTTTCGCGTTTATTTTAGTTGAAACCATCCTTTCACTTTTTACTATCGATGGCAATATGGTTTCAAATATTCAAAGATATGGAACTTATGTTGCTGGATTCTATTTAATATTAGATTACCCAATTTTTGGAGTAGGATTTGGTTTAGGTGGAGGTTACCTAGATAATTACTATCCTGATTTTTTTTATGAAACCTATACCTCAGATATATGGATTCAAGGAGCATCTTTTGGTGGGTCTTTTTTATCTTGGCCAATCAGATTTGTAGCAGAAGTTGGTTTATTTGGCACCATATTAGCCTTTTCAATAAGTTTTATCATTGTAAGAAGATTATTTAAAATGAGAAATAAGTATTCACCAAACACAGTGGAAAAGAAATCAATAGATTCAATTTTATCTTTGTGGTTTATTCTTCCAATAGCAAGTTTTGGTATTGATGGATACATTTTTATGGGTTTTTGGATTAATTTAGGACTAACTCTATTTCTAATTCAAAAAGATGAAAATCTTCTTTTTGAATATAACAATGATTAACACTAAAGAAACTATATCGAAGTCAGTGCTATTCATTGACAACGAGAAACATCTTGGTGGCGGGCAAATAGTTGGTCTTAATGTTATTGACATTCTAGCTAAAAATAAATTTCATATAGGACTTATGGTCCCTGAGGATTCTTTAATGGAACTAGAATTAAATGATACAAGCATTAATCCAAGCCTACATTATTTTTCATCACTTGATTTTAATGAAGTTAATTATTTTTTTACAAAAATGTTAATCGTTTGCAAATTCTTTATTGATAATATTTTCAAATTTAAAAAATATCTAATGAATTATGATTTTATTTATATTAATAGCATTCGCTTGTTACCATTCTTGCTGCCATGTCTAATTGTTACGGGTAAAAGTTTCGGCATTCATATTCACCTCATTCATGGACCTATTGTGAGAAGTCTTGTGAGGTTTGTTAGCAAATTTCAAAATTGCAAGATAATAATATGTTGTTCAGAGAGAGTTTATGATGATTATAGAAATCATATTTTGAATGATAAAATTGTAACAATTAGAAATAGTCTTAAAAAAGATTTTCAAGATATTTCTTTTGTCAATAGATTTGATAAGACTCTTAATATTGGTTTTATTGGAGATATTTCAAGAGAAAAGGGCGCAGATATAGTCTTAAATTTAGCTAAAAAGCTTCCAGATATTAATTTTTTTTTTAAAGGAAGAAGTAAATTAAAACAGATAGGACCTTATTCTGAGAATGTTTTCTTGAATAAAAATAGTTCTAATATTAAGGAATTCATTAATTCTAACGGTATTAATATTATTTTGATGCCATCAAGAGTAAAGGAATCATTTGGACTTGTTGCAATAGAGTCATGCGCATTATCGTGCATAACTCTTATCAGTTCTACTGGGTATTTAAAAAATATTGCTGATGAATGTGATTTGAAAGTATGTACTGATGAACTAATGTATTTCGAACATTTAATTAAATTATCAGAATTAACCTCTGCTCAGCTTGAATCCATTTCTAAAAAATCATGGAGGCTTGTAAATGCAAGATACTCAATAGAAGGTTTTACAGAAAGCATTAAGAAGTTTTTAATTCCTTTGATTTGAAATAAATCTTAATTTATATGTACTATAATTGGTATTAAATTTAATGTTAGCAAAGAGAAGGAAAAAAAATGAAAGTAGTTGAACAATGTAGATTGTGTGGATGCAAGAAACTTGAATTAATCTTCGAGCTAAAAAATCAAACACTTACTGGCGTGTTTCCAGAAACAAAAGATTCTCAAATTACATCTGGAAACGTCGGACTAGTTAAATGTACGGATAAAGATGGTTGTGGTCTAGTGCAACTGAGAGAGAGTTATGATATTGAAGAGATGTACGGCGATAATTATGGCTATAGAACCGGTCTTAATCCAAGTATGACCAAACATATAGAATCTAAAATTCTTCGTATTTTGGATGAAAATACTCCTGAAAAAGGTGATCTTATTATTGATATTGGAAGTAATGATGCAACAGCATTGAAAACTTATCCTCAAAATATATATCAGCTTGTTGGCATAGATCCAACAGGATTAAAATTTAAAGATTATTATCCTCCGTCAATTCAACTAATTCCTGATTTCTTCACTGCAGATGGTGTAAAAAAAGAATTTGGAGATAAAAAAGCAAAGTTCATTACTTCATTTTCAATGTTCTATGATTTAGAAGATCCTTCGGGATTTGCTAAAGATATTGAAAATGTTCTTCATGATGAGGGTATATGGGTTTTTGAGCAAAGCTATCTTCCTTCGATGATTGAGACTAATTCTTTCGACACTATTTGCCATGAGCATCTTGAGTTTTATTCTTTAAAACAAATTATGTATATTGCAGAAAAAGCAGGGTTAAAAATTATAGATGTTGAATTAAATGACATAAATGGTGGAAGTTTTTCAATAGTTGCTGCTAAAAAGAACTCCAGTAGAAAACCAAACGAACGCTTGATAAATAATATGTTAAAAAAAGAAGTTGAAATGGGGCTTGATGGAATTGAAGTATTTACATCTTTTTTTGAAAGAGTTGAAACCCAAAAAAATAATCTTCTTAATTTCCTTAAAGAAGTTAAATCATCTAATAAAAAAATATTTGGACTAGGAGCATCAACAAAGGGAAATGTTCTGCTCCAATACTATAATATTGGACCAGATCTTCTTCCTGCCATTGCAGATGTTAATGAAGATAAATTTAACAAGTTCACACCAGGATCTTTGATTCCAATTATTCCTGAATCTCAAGCCTTAGAACAAAAGCCTGATTATTTTCTTGTTTTACCTTGGCATTTTAGAGATTTCTTTATATCAAATCCTGCATTTAAGGGTACAACACTTGTTTTTCCTCTTCCCGAATTGACAATTATAAAAGTGTAGTAACTAATCAAGGTATTTTTAATGGAAAGCTTGAATAATTTATGTTTAGTAATAGGAATTAATGGCCAAGATGGTAGTTATTTGGCAGAGTGCCTTCTTTCACAAGGTAAAAAAGTTCTCGGTATTGGTAGGCAAAAGTCCTCAAAATGGATACAAGAATCTGATAGGTTTAATTACAAGCAACTAGATGTATCTAATATAAAAGAATTGGTATCTTTGCTATATGAGCAATTACCTTATGAAATTTATCATGTGGCGGCAGTTCATGGACCGGCTGGTTATAATTATGAAAAAAAATGGGAATCAGTTCATCTTGTAAATACTATATCAGTTCAAGCTGTTCTTGAATTTGTAAAAGACAAAAATAATTGTAGGTTTATCTACTTGAGTTCATCAAAAGCATTTGGGACAAATTTATCTTCAGGCATTAATGAAAACTCTCCTAGAAAATCAGAATGCATATATTCAATAACAAAAAATGCTGCCACTGATTTAATGATTTATTATAGAAAAAAATTTAATCTATGCATAAGTATTTTATGGACATTTAATCATGAATCCCCAAGAAGAAGTAATGATTACTTTATTCCTATAATTGTAGATTGCCTAGCCTCTTCTATTAAAGACCCCAGCCATAAAAAAGAAATATTCTCCTTAAATTTTTATTCTGATTGGAGTGATGCCTCTGATCTTATGAAGTTAACTTCTAATATAAGTGACTCAAGAATTGCCGAGGATTTTATCTTAGCTTCAGGTATTAAAGTTTTAGCAAGAGATTTAGTAAAAGATTTATTTTCGAGATTTAACTTAGACTACACAAATCACATCATTGAAAAAGAATCTCTTGAATTAAAAAATAAAAATTGGTTTGCTGATATCAGCAAAGTTAGAGATCTTTTTAACTATCAGCCAGAACATACAATATCAGAGGTTTGTTTAAAAATTTTAGATTCTAATTATGGAATCTCTTTAAAAAACAATAATTCACAATGAAAATAGCTTTAATTCAAGATCAATTATTGACTTGTGCTGGTTCAGAAAGAGTTTTTTTATATATGTGCCAAGAATTTAAAGAGGCTGATATTTTCACTCTTTGTTACAATAAGGAGACTACACTTCCTGAATTTAAAAATTTTAATATCAAAGTTCACCCACTATTTAATAAACTTATAAGAAGTCATAAGATTTTTAAAATTTTTTTCCCAATCTCAACTTATGCAATGGAATTATGGGACTTTAGTAAGTATGATTTGATTATATCCTCTTCTGCAACTACAGCAAAATATGTTAAAAGATTTAACGGAAAACACATTTGTTATTGCTATATACCCACACGAGCAATATGGAACTTTGATGGATACTTCACAGGTGTTGTGGGATTCAAAGAAAGAGTTTTTAAATTATTTAAGAACTATTTTAAAAACAGGGATATGAAAGCAGCATCAAGAGTATCTAAATTTTTAGCAATATCTGAAATTACCAGAGTTGCTATAAATAATTGTTATAAAAGAGACTCTGAAGTGCTTTTTGCACCAATTGAACTTCCAATATTAGATAATACTAATATACAAAAAAAAGATTTTTATTTAATTGTAAGTCGTCTAGAAAAATGGAAAGAATTAGAATACCCTATTAAAGCTTTTAATAAACTAAATTTACCCCTTAAAATAATTGGCATTGGTCCAGAACTCTCTAGACTTAAAAATATGGCCAATACAAATATTGAGTTTCTTGGAGGTGTTGATGATAATGAGCTATCTAAATATTACTCTCAAGCTTTAGCAGTAATATTTAGCCCTGAACTTGAGTATGGACTAGTACCCATAGAGGCTGCTGCACATGGAACTCCATCTATAGCTTTAGGCAAAGGTGGAGTTTTGGAAACTATGATAAATTATGATGGAAAACCTACTGCAATATTTTATGATCATCCTGACGAAAAGAGTCTTGAAGATGCTGTAATTAGTTTTCAAAAAATTAGCTTTAAAACAGATATTCTTATTAAACACGCTCAATCATTTAGTATTCCAATTTTCAAAAATAAATTTAGGAATTTTGTTAAGAGCATCCAAGATGATATAAAAAGCTCTAATATGAGCTCATGATGACCAAAACAAGTAACTGTGCCGTAATTTTTGGTGGAAATGGTTTTGTAGGAGCTTTTTTTGCAGAATTCCTTTCATCATCAAATCACTTCTCAAAAATTTATATTTTAGATAATGAAGATATTGAAGATAAAGATTCTGAGTATAGAAAAAATCAACTAAATAATATAAAAAATGTTGAATTTATTAAATGCGATGTAAGAAATTTGATAGAGAATTTTGAACCAGCTGAGGAAGTGGATTTAATTGCAAATTTTGCAGCAATTCATCGAGAGCCTGGGCATCAAAATCATGAATATTATGAAACGAATCTTCTTGGTGCTGAAAATATATGTAAATGGGCTTCAGAAGTTGATTGCAAAAAAATAATTTTTACAAGTTCAATATCCCCATATGGTCCAAGTGAAAAAGAAAAAAGCGAATCTTCAATTCCAAATCCAACTACAGCATATGGTGGCTCAAAATTAGCGGCTGAAAAAATACATAGAGAATGGCAAGCTTTGAATGTCTCTGAAAGACGGCTTATCTTAGTTAGGCCGGGAGTGGTATTTGGGCCTGGAGAGGGCGGTAATGTCTCAAGATTAATCAAAGCTGTTTTAAATAGGTACTTTTTTTATATGGGAAATAAAAACACGAGAAAAGCTGGGATATATGTCAAAGAGCTTTGCAATGCTATGTGGTGGGTAATGGAGAACAAAGAAATAAATAAGGAAAGGATTGTTCTATTTAATATGTCAATGAACCCAGGTCCTACAATAGAAGATTATGTGAATGGTATTGGTAAAATTTCTAATAAAAATTTTTTTGTTCCAAGCATCCCATACAAACTACTTCTATTAATAGCTTATTTAATTGATATTTTTGCTAAGCCAATGGGACTAGAGCATCCTTTTAGCCCAGTAAGAATAAAGAAACTCGTGAACTCAAATAATATAAATCCAGACTATTTAGTATCAAAAAATTATAAATATTTATATAATCTAGAAGAAGCCCTATCTGACTGGAAAAAAGAATGCCCTGAAGAATGGCCATCATAATATATTGAAAATAAGAATATAAATTTTATGGAAAATGAGAGAGTAGAGAGAGAAAAAAAGGTATATGATGAGACTGATATCTTTGAGTCTAGTCATAATCTTCAAATGCGCTTTGAGCATGTTTTTCTATCACCAAATACAATGGCTGGTAAAACCTTTTTAAGTATTGGATGAGATATCTTTTGTGGGTTAAAAAATAAATTTTCTTACAAAAAAAGATTTTAAGCATGCCGTTAAGTCACTGCCTTTGGTTTCAATTGATATATGCTTTATAAAAAATAGAGATATGCTTCTAGGAAAAAGAAATAATAAACCTGCTAAAAATTTCTGGTTTTCTCCAGGAGGAAGAATTAAAAAAGATGAGCAACTTTCACAAGCGTTTGAAAGAATCGTCGCCAATGAAGTGGGTTTAAAAAATTTTAATATTGAAGACTCTTTTTTAATGGGAGTTTGGGATCATTTTTATGAAGATAGCGCTTATAGCGACGAAATAACCACTCATTATATTAATTTACCTCACTATTATATTTTTAAAGATGATTTAGATAAAAATCTTATTTTGCCCAAAGGCGTCAATGAACAACATAGTGATTGGCTTTGGCTTCCCATAGAAGATGTTATGGTCAATTCTGATGTCCATAATCATGTTCAAGTATATGCCAGGTGGATACTAGATAATAATGTTATTTAATGTGAGGTGGATAAGTAAATGATCAAAAAAACTGAACCCAATGCTGAACCAATCGAAGCTTTTCCTTATACCCCTCCCAATGAATATATTCTAAAAAAATATAATCATATTTTTCAAATGAATAAGCCATTAAAGCCTAGACTTTTCAAAATGATTTTTGATAAGGTAGTGTCCCTAATATTTTTACTTATAAGTTTGCCAGTATTATTAGTTTTAAAAGTTGGATATATTATCGAAGGGCTTTTGATACCTGAAAACTCTGGCCCAATGTTTTTTTATTATTGGGGTGTTAGTGGGGGAGTTAGAATAAAAAAATGGAAGATTAGGTTGATAAAATCTGAATATATTGAACCTATTGGAGCTAGAAATCATGAGTGGATAGCTTTTTCAGCTGAGTGGAGTGCTGAAAGTAGAACTAAAATGGGTTCATTTGTTAAGAAGTGGTATCTAGATGAATTACCACAATTTTGGAGTGTGTTTGTTGGTGACATGAGTATAGTTGGCCCTCGACCCCTCTCAGAATTGCATTACAACCGCGACAGAAAACAAGGAAATGTTACAAGATTTCTTTTAACGGGGGGAATGTTGGGACTTGGCCATATTAATAAAGGAACAACAGAAATGGGAAATTCTGAATATGAATATGAATACGTTGAAGAATATATTCAACGCTCATCTTTAAGATTATTAACTTTAGATTTATGGATAATATGGAAGGGTATTATATTAATTTTAAAAGGCGGAGGTCATTAAACTAACTAACGTCATATACTTTTTCACCTATTATCATATCAACAACAGTGGTAAGCCATATCATGTGAATACCCTCAACTATATTATAGGCTTGACTATTTACCCAAAAATTTATATCGCCCATATTTTTTAAACTATTACCCTCATTTTTACCTGTGAATGTAATAAGTTTAATATTTTGTGATTTTACATATTCCGCAGCCTTTAGCATATTAGATGATTCACCACTAACACTTATTAATACTACGGAATCATTTTTATTTAAATGACTTTCAAGAACCTTAGAAAACCAATTTTCATATCCATAATCATTAGAATATGCAGTTATAAGTGAAGGGTCGTGATATGTCATAGACTTAATTTTACCTTGTTTTGTAAAATCTAAAGCAGCATGTGATGCAATAGCTGCACTAGCTCCATTTCCACCAAAAATAATTTTCCCACCAGAGTTGCTAGTATCTTCAAATATAATTTTTGTTGATTCAAGTGTATTGAAAAGCCAGCTAGGTTTTATATTATTTTCATAATCAAGATAGTAATCATTGAGAAATTCTTTGCTTTTCATGTGTCTAGTAATTTTATTAATTATACAAATATTATATTACAAGTAAGATGTTAAAGCTTTGCTAAGTTATCAAATAGCCTTAAAGCATTTGCGAAAATTTTTATTTAGTATAAAATTCAGGAAATTATGAAATCATCATACTCTCGCTTTAAAAAATAAATGTTATTAATCTTTTAGTTCATTCTATTCTCTATTATTTATAAACAAGGTAAAAATCATAGCTAGCCAAAGAAAAAACTCATTACCTATTAATGAAAAAATATGTGCATCAGAGGTCATGCTGATTGGAAGTACCGGTGAAAAAATGGGATTAGTTACATTCACACAAGCAATAGAGTCTGCAAAAGCATCATCTCTAGATCTGGTTCAGGTGTCCCCATCGGGCAAAGAGCCAGTTGTTTGTAAGTTGCTAGATTATGGCAAACATCTTTTTGACAAAAAGAAAAGTTCATCATCTTCAAAGGTAAAAATTAAAAGAAATACGACAAAAGAGATTAAATTTAGACCGTCCACGGATATTGGTGACTATAATATAAAATTAAAAAAGATTAAAAGCTTTATTCTTGACGGAGATAAGACTAAAATAAGCGTCCGTTTTAGAGGAAGAGAAATATTAAACAGTGATATAGGTTTAGATTTACTCAATAAAATAAAAGTTGAGTTAGAAAACATAGCCCAGGTTGATCAAGAGCCTTCTCTTGAGGGCAGACAGTTACTTATGGTGCTATCGCCTCTAAAAAGAAATAATTAAAGTAATGTTAATATGGGATATAAACTAAAAACACATTCTGGCGCAGCTAAGCGTTTTAAGAAAACTGGTTCATCTGTTAAGAGCAAGAGCGCCAATAGGAATCATATTTTAACTAAACAGTCTACAAAAAGAAAAAGACATAATAGAGGCTTGAATAAGATGTCGGGTATTGTTCTTAAAATGGCTTCAAAATTAATAAGAAGATAAATCATGCCAAGAACTACTAAATCTGTAACTGCTAAAGCTAAACATAAAAAAGTACTGAGTACTACCAAGGGCCATTATGGCGCTAGGAGTAGATTATTCAAAACCGCAAAGCAATCAAATATCAAATCTTTACAATATGCATTTAGAGATAGAAAAAATAAGAAGAGAGCTTTCAGAGCTCTTTGGATAGCAAGAATAAATGCTGGCGCAAGAGAACTTGGGGTCTCATATTCAGTTCTTACAAACTCTTTGATAAAAAAAGAAATTACTTTAGATAGAAAAATTCTTTCCGATATTGCTGTTTCTGATACCTCAACTTTTGAGAAGATTGTAAAAACAGCAACTAGTTAGATATACTGATTAAATGTCAGGATATAAGGACATTTTACCGCCTGAATTACATAAGGATATGGGCGCACTCCATCCAATAAACCATATGAAAGACTCTATTATGAATCTTTTAACATCTTTTGGTTTTGAAATTGTTGATGGACCAGAAATAGAAACGGAAGACTTTAATTTCGATATGCTTAATATAAAAAAATCGCATCCTGCCAGACAGATGCATGACACCTTTTATGTTGAAAATAAGTCATATCTTTTAAGAACTCATACATCACCAGTTCAAATTAGAGGTATGCTTGAAAAAAAACCACCATTAGCATTTATTTCAGGTGGTAAAGTTTACAGAAAAGATGATGATGCAACTCACTTACCAATGTTTCATCAGGTTGAGGGTATATATGTCGATGAGAATATAAGTTTTACTCATCTCAAAGATCTAATTTATAAAATTATCTACTCACTATTTGGTGAGGATGTTGAGCTAAGGTTCAGACCTTCATATTTTCCATTTACTGAGCCTTCAGCTGAGGTTGATATTTTATCAAAAGAGGGCAAATGGATTGAAGTACTTGGATGCGGATTGGTAAATCCAGTCGTACTAGAAAATTGCAATATAGATTCAAGTAACTATAGTGGTTTAGCATTTGGCCTAGGTGTTGAAAGAATAGCTATGCTTAAGCATGGAGTATCAGATATAAGAGAATTCTATAAATCAAACTTAGATTTTTTGAGTCAGTTCAAATGAAAATATCATATAACCATTTGGTTCAACATATCCAAGAAAATCCAACTATTGAACAAGTATCAGAAAGTTTATTTCAACTTGGCCATGAACATGAAATAGAAGACAATATTTTTGATATGGAATTCACTCCTAATAGGGGAGACTGTCTCTCAATAAATGGTCTACTAAGAGATTTAGCAGTTTTTTATACTATTGAACTCAATCAAGAGATATATAAAGAAAAACTTGATGAACTTAAGATAGATTTTGAAAATCTTTCACAAAGTATTTGTCCGCAAATATCATTTCTTAAATTGGAAATTAACGAAATCCCTAAAATATATAATAGCTATTTAAATGATTATTTTTCTGATCTAAGTTTGAATAAAAACAATTTCTTTACAGATGTATCTAATTATCTTTCTTATGAAACAGGCCAGCCAACTCATTGCTATGATGCAAATACAATCAACAATAAGTTAGTATTCCATGAAGTAGAAAAAAATGAAGAGTTTGAAACATTACTTGATAAAAAAATTTTTCTAAAAGGCAAGAATGCAGTCTTTTCATTAAATAATAAAGTAATAAACCTAGCAGGTGTTATAGGTGGTAAAAGCACATCATGTTCAACTAATACTAAGACAGTCATTATTGAATGTGCTTTCTTTCAACCAGAAGCAATTATTGGAAAGTCTGTTAAATATGACATTCAATCAGAAGCATCTTATAAATTTGAAAGAGGTGTTGATTATAAATGCCAAGATAGTGTACTCAGAAGATTTATTAAAATTGTTGATGAACACACTAGCATTAAAGATATGTCTATCGTTTCTCATAATTATAAAGAAAATATGATTCATAAAATACCAGTCAATATCCGTAAAATAAACCAAATTATTGGTATTGATATAACTGAAAATGAGTATATAAATTACCTCACAAAGCTAGGGTTTAATATTCAGGAGAGTTTTATTGAGGTTCCAGTATTTAGAAGTGATATTAGGACCCAAAATGATTTAGCTGAAGAGGTTGCAAGAGTTATAGGGTATGACAATATTGAAAGAGCAGATATAAGTATTCCTAAAAATGAGAATCATAATCGTGAAGATCTTGAGAACAAATTAAGATATTTTCTTTTAAATCATGGTTTTTATGAAGTTATCAATTCGCCGTTCGTTCCTCAATGTTCAGAAGAAGGAATCAAGGTTGATAATCCGTTAGATTCAAACAGAGAATTTTTAAGAACAAACATAATTAACTCTTTGGTTGATAATCTATTATTTAATGAAAGAAGACAAAAAGATTCAATAAAATTATTTGAGATATCAGATATATATACATCTAATAATGGTCTTCACAAGAAAAGAAAATTATCTATCATCGCAAGTGGAAGAGTAGGATTAAACTATAAAGATTTCTCAAAAAAAATTAATAAGAAATACCTTGAAGGTATCTTTCATGAAGTACTTCCAAATAAAGTTTTTGATTTTAAAATATTATCAAGGGATTTATTGGATTCAAAAATAAAGAATGAGATAGTTGTTTTAGAAGCTGACCTTGATGAGTTCTCGGGTGATGCTCTTAGTTTCAAAGAGATATCTAAATCTCCTAAAAGCTTTGTTCAATACGACCCTATATCTGACTTACCATCCTCTTTTAAAGATATTTCATATTCAATAAAAGATTTGAGTAAATCCCAGGAACTTCAAGATTTGTTACTTAACTATCAAAACGATATTTTAAAAAATGTTTTCATCTTTGATTACTTTAATAATGAAAAAAAGAAAGAGGTTAAGATTGGTTTT
>MDTC01123554.1_pt1 | contig 20853 bp, 16 predicted proteins | sample 811181 | NCBI WGS metagenome assembly MDTC01 (sample SAMN05326644, study PRJNA326480) | marine metagenome | isolation source: seawater | place: Pacific Ocean: North | collected 2011 | reverse complement strand
TCAATCATAGTTTAAATTAAATATGGATTTTTTAACCGATAAAGATATAACTGTTTGTCAAAATTATGATTGTAATCTTGACAATGTATTAGAACAAATTGAGAAATATGGAGTAGCTGTAATTCCTGATGTTTTGAATAAGAGTGAAGTAAATAATATGAGAAAAGGAATGTGGGATACTCTCGAAAATTTAACAAGCCTTTGTGAAACTCCTATAAATAGATATGATATAAATACCTGGAAGACTTGGTTTGAATTATTACCAACACATAATATGCTTCTTCAAACATATTCTGTTGGTCATTCACAATTTATTTGGGATATTAGACAAAATCCAAAAGTAGTTAATGTTTTTTCTAAAATTTGGAAATGTCAACCTGAAGAGTTGATAACTAGCTATGATGCTGTTTCATTTCATATTCCTCCTGAAATAACAAAAAGAGGCTGGTATAATTTTGACGATTGGTTTCATGTTGATGCCTCATTTAGTAGAAAAGATTTTGAATGTGTTCAAGGATTTGTTACTGGATATGATATCAATCAAGGAGACGCATCCTTAACATTTTTAGAAAGTTCAAATAAATTTCATTCTGAATTTGGTAAAGACTTACCATATAGTGAGAATGATTGGGTAAGATTAAGCGAAGATGACCTCGATTTTTACTATGATAAAGGCTGTAAAAGAAAAAATATATTAGCAAAAGAAGGATCTTTAATATTATGGGACAGTAGAACAGTTCATTGTGGAATGGAACCTATGTCAAATAGACTATCACCAAACTTTAGGTTAGTAAGTTATGTTTGCATGACACCTAGGTCATGGATGTCTGATGATATAATAGATTTTAGAAAACAGGCATTAGAAAAACTATTTATGACTTCCCATTGTCCTCATAGACCAAGATTATTTCCAAAAAAGCCTTATTATGGAAAATCTCCAGAGGTTCCAGATATGAAGTTTCCAGAGTTGACTGAATTGGGTAAGAAAATATCAGGTTCTTAAAGTATTTTGATTACGTAAAATTAGATGATAAATCAAATAAAGGTCCAGACTTCCAAGACTTTTTATTACCAATAATTCTTAGTGCATGTTTTGCTCTAGTCATACCAACATTTAATCTTCTATAATCTGACCAAAATCCTAAACTATTAGTTCTTACAGTCGTTAAAATTACTGCATCTGCTTCCCTTCCTTGAAATGAATCTACAGTATGTATTTCCATTTCTTTGTTTAATTTTTTTAATAATGTACATTGAGCATTATATGGTGAAATCACTATTACCTCATTAAATTTATTTTTTAAATCCTTATAAACTTCATTTACTTTGTCAGCTTCTAATTTATTTATATAGCTAGTACCAACTCTTTCTTCTATACTATCCAAGTCAATTATTTCAAAAGGAGTAACTCCACTATTTTTTAAATTTTTGTAATCAGTTTTTAGTTTTCCATCGTAATACATTTGATTTGAGAATTTGACAATTTCTGGGTGCATTCTTCTTTGAGTATCTAAAAGTTCTGAAGAATAACCTAATGATATTAGTCTTTCCATCATACTTCTTCCATGATTAAACTTGTACCCTTCATCAGAAACTAGAGCTGGTAATTGGTGAGGATCTCCGGCCATGTATATATATTTTAATTCAGGTCTTAACAAACCCCAAACCCATGATTCTTGACACTGAGCAGCTTCATCCATCATTATTGTTGAAAATTCTACATTTCTAAGCTTGCTTCCAAATCTCATTGAAATTGTACTAAATATTACTTTGTCATTAAAAATATCATTATCATTAATATCTCCTGGCATCTTTCCTTCTGAAACTACTAAAGAGCATTTTAAATTTAGCTTTCTAGCTCTATAATACATGTTTATTGTAGCAACATTACTTGGAGCACAAACTAAAATTTTAGTATGTTTGCTATTATGATATATATCTTCTAATTCTTTCATTAAACGGTATGTTTTGCCGGTTCCAGGAGGTCCATGAAATAGTTTTATAAATGCGTCACCTTTAATCTCTTTTCCTTCTAAAAGAGCCGGAATTAATAATTCATTTGGTTCGCAACTTTCCATAGCTTCAATATGTCGTTGAAATGGAAGGGGACTTTCATAAAGTTTTAAATTATCTAAATCAACTGCTTTATCTTCTGAAATATCATCTTCTTTAATTTTTTGAGCCTCTAACATTAAATCAAACAATTCATCATAAATATTCATGTCATTTTCATCTATAGCTTCTGCAATTTCTTTTTCTTTAATAGCTTTATTTTCTTTTTTTATCTGCTCTCTTTCTTCTCTAATCTTTTTATTTAGCTCTGCTTTTTGAATTCTTTCTTCTTTTTTATTATTTTCATAATCTTTTATTTTTTTACTTTTTTCTTCATATTCTTTTTCTCTTTGTTGTTTTTTATTATATAAATCTTGATAATGTTTTACATATTCATTTGCTTGCTCATTGTATTGCTTTAGCTTTTCTTTTTCGGATTTTGTCTGTTCTTTCTTTTTTACTAATTCATTATTAAAATTTTGAGCTTTTGTTTGTTGTTTATCTGAAGTTTTTTGAGCTTTTTTAACTTCTTTATTTAATTGGGTTAGTTCTCCCTTACAATTTTTAATATCTTCTTTTTCATCTTTAATTTTTTGTTTTTCCTCTTCTTTTTTTTCTTTCTTTAATTTATTAGCTTCCAATCGTTCTTGAGCTTTTTCCAAATCTCTTTCTATTTGCTCAGGAGTTTTTTCTTTCTTAACCTTGATCTTTTTGTGAACTAGATATTTATTTTCACCACTAGATTTAGCAGAAATAATACCAGGAGTATTTCCATCTAAATTAACTGCATGCAAAATTGGTAAGTTTTTTGAAACTATTTCATTTTGCATTGTTTGGTGTGCTTCAAACACTAAAGCATTTGAAAACTTTTTGATTGATCTATCAATGTTTGGTAACTTTTCAGGAATAATACTTCCTTCTGATTTATCTTTATGATACTTGATAGCATTATCTAAAAGTTTATTTAAAAATCCTGTCGAAAATTCCATATATAATTAAATTACTCAAAAAATTTTAAGTCATTTAATAATTAACATCTATAAAGAGAATGCTCTTATTTTAAATTTTCAAGTAAAATTGGCATTATTCTATGAGTTTTAACATCATTGTCATCTTCCATTTCAACTACATAATATTTATAATCAGAATAAAAATCGCTAAAAATTTTATCCAAAGAAACACCATCTTTTTCAATAGGATTTTTTTTATCTTCTTTAGCCCAGCACATTCTAATTGGTAAATCTTTATTTCCATAATTAATAATTTTTTCTTTAATTTTTTCGAAATTAATTCCTGGAGTAGCTATGTTTAATCCAGTTGGATTGAAACTTTCAGTTTCATTACTAAATACTAAATTTAAAGCTAATCCTCCACCTGCAGATCTACCTAATATAGAATAGTTGAAATATCCGCTAGAAATAATATTTGAAAGATGATTAGATATAATTAAATACATTTCACTAATATGATCACTATCAAGTTCAGTTTGAACTAGTTCTTGTAGATTAATGCCAGGATTAAATTTATCATCTTTTTTTCTTCCTCCTATTCCAGTAAAATCAAATACATAAATATCACTAAAACCCAAATTAAAAACTACATCCTTGTACTGGGTAATTCTAGATATAGTCATACCTAAAGAATCAGAACTAAATCCAGGTAATACAAATAATGGTCTAGAATTTTCATCTTCCAAATCATTTCTTAAATGTAACCAATTAAAATTTATTGGCATAATTATTGAATCCAATATAAAGTTCATAGGCTGTAAGTTTTCTATTTTCCAACCCAGTTCTTCATCTATTTTTTTATCAAAATACTCTTGTGAATTTATCCACTCAATTAGCTGATTAATATTTTTTTCACTAGAAATTAAATTATTAGTTTGATAAAGTTTTTTATCTTTTGAACCATCACAACATTCATGTCCTTCCATTAAATATCTTGTACCTGCACCTATCTGATTTAATTTTTCATTTTTTTTTAGATCTAAATATTTTCTTTTATATTTTAAATATTTTTTTCTGAAATCCATATAATTCTACCTATAAAAAAAATTATATATGTTATCATTTTTGTAAAAATTTCTGGTAGTAAGTGGTCAATACAACATTTCTGATATTTCATTTATTATGCTTCTTTTATAATAAATTAAATCTATCATACTTTAAATTCAGAAACTTTGACATTGCATTTTTATAATCTATTAAAATATTATTAATATCATTTTCTTTTATATCACTTTTAAACCAAATCATATATTGATATGCAGCTTGGATATATAATACATCATATCCATTGACATAATTTTTTACATCCAAATTATTTAAACTATGAAGACCATAGGTCATGTCTATTAAATTACAATTTTGATTGATAAATGGTAAAATGGAAACATTTGGTGGTAAACAATTAATTAATTGATATTCTTCTTCCATAATTAAAACGCTCTCATTCTCTAGCTTCAAAAAAAAGTTTTCAAATGTGTCTGTCATAATATTATATTTATTTGAAAGATAATTAATTTTCTCATAATTTCTAGCTATCAGTAAAATTTTATTTTTATTCTCACATGCTTCAATTGCAGCAATTGCTGCACCCCCAGACCCTAGTATTATTGTAAAGCTATTTTTAATCAAATACTTTAGAGCAAATGTATCAGTATTATTGAATAAAAATGAATTTTTTATTTTATCATCCTTTGATATTGTATTTATTGCTTTTTGTTCATTTATAAAATTTTCAGTAATTTTCTCTTTGTAAGGCATAGTAACTGATGCTCCTCCAAAATATGGTTGTTTTATTATACTAATTATATGATCTATATTTTGTGTTTCAAAGTTTAGATAAATTATATTTTTTTGATATTTTGATATAACTTCGTTATGTATGAAATTAGACGGAGATTCTCCAATATTGCTTCCGAAAAGAAAAATAAATTCTTTTGAATAATTAGTATAACATTCCATTAAGTAGTCAAGATAGTTTAATTGATTTTGAGCGACCGGACCCGATGTCAAGCTTGAAATCGGAGTTAAAAAATTATTATTTGTTCTAAATTTACCAGTTTCATTATCAATCAAAATTAAATTTTCATTATCAAAATTAATTTCTGAAATTTTATTACAAGTGGAATCATCACTTACTATTTTTAATATATCTCCACTAAATTTTTTTAAATTATCTTTTATATATTCATAATTATTATTATGAATTGATCCAATTGTTAAAATATTATCTAAATTTAAATCTAGTTGCTTCCAAACTTCAATATCAATTATTTTTGCTCCTAATTTAATTGCTTTAGTGGATAAATTTAAATACTCGGAGTCTGTCCCTGTAAAAAGTCCGCCTTCATTTTTTGTTCTTAATGTGAATATACATGGTTTTCCAAAAGATATTATTAAATCTTGAATTCTAGACAGATTATTTTTATTATCATTTAAATCAGCTCTAAATTCAATACAATTTGATATATTTTCCTCATAATCTATTTCTGATTTACATAAAAAATTTGATTTCTTAGGTATCGGATTTTGGAACAAAACAACTCGGACCCATTTTACAAAATCTTGAGGAGATTTGTCATTATAATATATATAATCTGAAAGGTTTTCATATATGTTTTTTCTCTTAAGATATAAATTACAATATGTATCTTCTAATTTTCTATTCTTAATTTCTTCAGGATCTTCTTTTCTTTTAATCCATATTATAATTGAATCATCTAGAAAATTTCTTGAATCTAAATTTTCAATGCATCCGCCTCCTGTAGAAATTATTTTCAGATTTTTTTCGTATATTGATTCGAAAATTTGCTTTGACTCTATATTTCTAAAACTTTTCCAACCAACTTTTTCAATTAGTTGTGATAATTTTCCAAGTTCATTTTCAATATTACTATCAATATCGTAACATTTTAAATTAAATGATTTACTTAATTCTTTAGCTAATGTTGATTTTCCAGTTCCAGGCATTCCTATTAGTGATATTGTATTTGTTTGTATTTTATCAGTAGGAATTATATTTAGTCCAATCTTTTTCAAATCTTCCCAATACTTTGGATATGTTTTATTTACACAATGTGGATTTTTTATGTAAATGTTACTATGCTTTAAAGAAATTAGACTAAATGACATTGCTAATCTATGATCTTTTTCAGTTTCTATAAATATATTTCTATTATTAAAATTAATTTCATTTATCTCAAAACCTGATTCAGTTTTATTACATTTTCCTCCTATTTTTTCTATATTTTCTATAAACTTATCTATTCTTGGACACTCTTTCCAATTTTGATTTTTAATATTGACTATTGAAATTTTTTTGTTTTCTAAATAAAATAAACAGGCCCAAGTTAAAAAAGTGTCACTAGAGTCTAAATCAAAAATAGCATTATTAAGTACATTTTGAATATTGTCAAAAGGAATAAATCTTAAATAATTATGTTCAGTTTCTAAATTTCCAAAGTGATCTAACATTAATTTTAAAATATTAAAATCTGGTTGAATTGACTTTAAATTTAAATTAGTTATTTTTAATACAAACTTGTTAATAAACGACCAAGCAAATAGATAAGATGCAGTAGTTGCATCACCTTCTATTTGATAAATTTCTAAACTTTTTTGCATTGTCTTTATTATAATATTTTCTTTATCGATTTGTATACCTAACCCAAAATCTCTTAACATGTCGATAGTCATCTTTATAAAACCTGTACTAGTTTCTTCACCTCTAACTGTTACTACGTATTCTATATCTTTTTTAACAGATTTTAACATACTTAATGCAATTAATAAACCGGTAACGAATTGTGATGATAATGTTCCATCAACAAATATTTTTGTTTTTGTTATTTCGGAAGATTTTATTTTAATTGGTAAAAATTCCTTGTCTTCAATATTACATCCAAATTCAATTAGACTTTTTACTAATGGACCTATTGGTCTTTTTCTCATGTCATCGTTCCCGTCAATAATAATTTCTTCTTTAGTAAAAATTGCTAATAAAGGTAATAAAAATCTTACTGAAGTTCCTGAATTTCCTAGATAATAATATCCTGAAGGTTTCAAGTTACTTGGATTAATAATTATGTCCTCATTTTCTTCTTCTAAATTAATATTACTTTGCTTTAAAGCAGAAATCATCAGTTCGGTATCTTCAGATTTTAAAATATTTTTTATTCTCATTTTCTTTTTTGAGTAATTTGATGAAATAATTCCACATAAAAGAGATCTGTTAGTTATACTTTTGGAAGAAGGCACTTTTATTTTAAACTCTGTAATAGATCTATCAAATTTTAATAAAGGGTTTTTAATTTTAAAATATTTACTATTAATAAATTTCCAATTTTTTATATTCCATGTTACAATGTCTGGATTACCTATAGATTTTAAAGTTACAAGTCTATTTTCTTTTTTGTCATTACTCATGTAATAATAAATAAGTTTAGTTTGGTAGTTTTTATCAAATCTATTAAACGACAAACTTTTATCACTTTTTAATAGTTTCCATTTTTTAAGTATATCTAAAATAAATTTAATAGTACCTAATGATGGAAATCCATAATAGTAATGAGTATATTTTAACTCTTCTATAATTCCATCTGATACCGCAAATCCATGCATTATTTCTTGTGATAATTCTAATCCATGACCCCAAGTATGACCTAAATTTAATAATTCCCTACAACCTTTTAGGTCTTTAAAATCATCTTCAATAATTTCTAATTTGTAGTTTGCAGATAATTCTATTAATTCGTTTAAATATGACCAAGAAATTGGATCTGATAAATTTATCAATTCAAATAATCTACCTCCTTTTAATAATGCCATTTTTATAACTTCTGCCATTCCATTTAATTTTTGTTCCTGTGGTAGTGAATCAAGCCAAGTATAATCAATAACAATATCTTTAGCTTGATAAATACTCCCTATCATATTCTTTCCGTAAATATTATTTACACCAGTTTTCCCTCCAATACTAGAGTCTACCATTGCTAATAATGTAGTTGGGACATGAATAAGTTTTATCCCTCTTAAAAATATAGAAGAAACAAATCCAGAAATATCTCCAACTATACCTCCTCCTAAACCAATCAAAGTAAAACTCCTATCAATATTATTGTCAAAGAGAAAATTTATTATATTATTTGCTGTGTCGAGTGTTTTATTTTTTTCTGTAGCTTCGATTATGTAAACTTTATCATTACTAATTAAATTTTTTAATTTAAGATTCCAAATTTCATATACATTTTTATCGATGATCCAAATTTTTTTTTTAATTTCATTATCAGATAAATATTGTTCTAATTTTGTATATATTATCATTAAAAAATTAAAAGAAAGATTCTTTAAATATGAGTAAATTCTTGGTATTCTATAAAAAAAAATTTAAAATAAACATTAATATAATGGAAATAGAAAAAGATTTGGAAGAAGTAAGAAAAATAGCATTAAATCAGATGTGGTATATAGATTACAATGAACTTATTATTGATACAGTACCTTTTGCTTCAGGAGCAACTTCAGAAATATTTAATTGTAAATGGAGAGGTATCAATATTGTAATAAAAAAATTAAAAGTGAAAGACAATTTTACCTTAAAAGATTTTCTAAATGAAATTAAAATTTGGCATACTATTCGACATCCTAATATTGTTCAATTCTTAGGGATATCAATCTTCGCAGATGAGATTTTTATATTATTACAAAAAATTAATGGACCAAATTTAAAAGAATATATTAAATCAAACTTAAAATTAAAGAAAAAAGAAATTGCTACACAATTAATATCTATTTTTAATTTTTTACATAACTGTAATCCTCCTATAATTTATAGGGACCTAAAAGCAGAAAATATTTTAATAGAAAATAATAAAATTTATCTAACAGATTTCGGAATAAGTAGAATATATCCTGAAAATAGTAATTTTAAAATGACTGGAGATACAGGAACTTTAAGATATATGGCTCCTGAAGTGTTTAAAAAAGAATATTATAATTTAAAAGCAGATGTTTATAGTTTAGGTATGTTACTTTATTTTATTTATAAAAAAGAACTTCCATTTTCAGGATTTAATAGAAAATCAATTATTGATTATTTTGAAAGTGATCATAATTTTAATGTAGTTCTTAGTGACAAAAAAATAAAGTTTATCATTGAAAATTGTACAAATAAAGATATTAATAAAAGATTTAATATTTATGATTTATCATTAGAAATAGAAAAAGTCTCTAATAGAAAATATTGTTGTAAGTTATTTAAGTAAAGAATTACTAATAGAGTATATGGAAGAAGATACATTAATTATCAACAAAGGATATAATCATTCTTTATCTGAAGGATCGATAGTTACACCTATTTTTAAATCTTCTACATTCTGTTTTAATACAGCAGAAGAGGGTGAACGGTCTTTTCAAATTGCTTATAAACTTGATGAGCCAAATGTTGGTGAAATTCCAGTTTTAATTTATAGTAGAGTTAATAATCCAAACATGGAAATTGTTGAAGAGAGGCTTTCTGTTTTTGATAAAAGTGAAAAAAGTCTTTTGTTTTCATCAGGTATGGGAGCAATTTCAAATTCTTTAATGGCATTATTAGAACCAGGTGACACAGTAATTTACAGTAATCCAGTGTATGGAGGTAGTGAATTTTTATTTAAAATACTATTACCAAAATTTAAAATAAACTGTATACCATTTCCTGCTGGAGAAAAATCAGAAAATATTCAAAAGATATTAAAAGATAATAACTGTCAAAATTTAAAAATGATTTTTGTTGAAACTCCATGTAATCCTTTAGTTAAATTAACTTCAATCAAGGATATAGTAAAATTAAGAGATAAGTTAAAAAACGAATATGGAAATGAAATAATAATTACAGTAGATAATACTTTTTGTGGTCCAGTTTATTTAAAACCTTTAGAACTTGGTGCAGATTTAGTTATCTATTCAATAACTAAATTTATAGGTGGACATTCAGACTTGATTGCTGGATCAGTATCTGGAAATGAGAAATTAATTGATTCTATTAGAGTTACAAGAACAATATATGGTACAATTCCTGACCCAGATACTTGTTGGCTAATTCAAAGGTCTTTACCTACTTTAAAATTAAGAATGGAAAAGCAATGTAGTAATGCTAAAATAATAGTAGATTTTTTAAAAACAAATGCTAAGGTAAAAAAAATTTACTATCCAGGTTTAGGTGACGAAGAAGAAAATAAAATTTTCAAAAATGAATATAAAGATTCTGGCTCAATCATATCATTTGAAATTTTTGGAAATAAAAGCGATGCTTTTAAATTGTTAAACAAAGTAAAAGTATTTAAACTTGCAGTAAGTTTAGGTTCAATCGAATCATTAATTCAACATCCAAGTTCAATGACTCATAGTGATATTCCAAAGGATGAACAAATTAAAATGGGTATATCAGAAAACTTATTACGATGTAGTGTTGGATTAGAAGATAGCAAGGATCTTATTGTTGATCTAGAACAAGCTTTTCAATATTGAGAAATAAAAGACTTATTATTTTATAACCATTTTGAAAAAATGATTACTTATTTATAGTAATGAAGTTAACGTTTAGTTAGAAGTTTTTATATATTTCACCTTCTTCTTTAACTAATGTTTTTAAACTATGATTAATAGATTTTAAAGCATTATTTTCACTAAGTAATTCACTATTTGAAGTTTTTAATTTATAAATATTATTTTCATAATGTGAAATAATATCACCTTCTTTTTTAATTAATATTTTTAAACTTTCAATAATAGATTTTAAAGCATCATTTTCAGATCTTAAATTTGAGATAGTTATAGAGCTTGAGGATAAATTATCATCGATAGCCATTTCTAGATATATTCATAAATTATTTTAAATGCGGTTGAAAAATTTTTAAGTAAAAATTTTACTAATATGTCTAGTAGCAATAGTTGAAGATAAAAATAAAATTCCACCCCAAAAAGCATCCATTAAAGCCATTGAAATATCCCATTTATCAATAATAGCATAAGCAGTTGCATCATATACACCATAAATTGACCATCCTAAAAATAAAGCATCTATAGGTTTTTTTGTTTCATCATTTAAAATAAAATAATTTACAGAAAAAATCAATATTAAATATGAAACTATTGCTGATATTACTCTAACTTTCATTGGTTTACCTTGAATTTTCTCAATCATTTTTGAATATTTTTTACTAATTAATGATAAAAACAAAGAGTCTATTAAAAAAAGCACAACACTAGAAATTAAAACAGTTTTAATATCCATATATAGAACCTTAGATTATTTTTCATTACCAAAATCATTTTTTATTTTTATTTTTTACTAAACACTTTGAATCAATATTTAAGCTATTTTGTTTACTATTTTTTGGAACTATATTCAAAACACATTTAGATTTAACACCATATAGAGGGTCGGTACAACCTTTTTCTTTTTTTAAATTTTCTTTTTTAGTTTTTGAGTCATTCAAGCATCTAGATCTAAAATTTTCATATCTATCTCTTACTTGGTCATATGTTAATTGAGATTTTTTACCTAAATTTGTATTAACATTTTCATGTAAATTATAAACAAATTTTGATAAAGTATCTCTATTTTTAAAATGTGATTTATTAAATTTCATTGTCTTTAAGTTTGACTTATAATTTTCTCTACAATACCTACAAGGCAATACATTTTCCAAACTTTTGAAATAATTATAATAATTTTCTTTTTCTTCTTTGGTAGGTTTAACTGGATAATTAAAACTAATTGTATGAAGACTATGCCATAAAGGAGGACCCCAAACAGAAGTTACCATACCATCTCCTGAATTAAAGTGTTCATCGTTAAATATACTCATTAATATTTATTAGAAAATAAATTTATACAACAGTTAAATATTAAATTTTGAAATAGATAAAAACCAATTTAAATAAAAATTTACTTACATTTTAATGAAGATTGGATTTCAAGGAGAAGAAAATTGTTACAGTTATCAGGTTTTAAAAAAATATTTATCAGTAGATTTAGAAAATAAAGGTTACACAAGTTTTGAGCAGGTTTTTGAAGCATTATATTTTGAAGAAATTGATTTTGCATTAATACCTATTGAAAACTCTCTAGGAGGATGTATTTTTGTAAATTATGACTTATTTTATAAATATAATATTAAAATCCATAGTGAATTTCATCATGAAATAAGACACAGTTTATATGGACTTACAAGTAATATTAAAGATTTATCTATTGTAATTTCTCATCCTCAAGCTTTACAACAATGTTCTAACAACATTCAAAAGTACAAGTTAAAACCAATTGAATTTTGGGATACTGCTGGTTCAGTAAAAGAAATAATTGGTACGAATGATTTTAGTATAGGTTGTATAGCTCCTCCAAATTTGGATAATGGCTTGTTTGAGATAAAAAAAGATTTTAATGACCAAGAAAAAAATATAACAAGATTTTATTTAGTTAGTTTGAAAAAAAGAAAATTATTTCATTCAGGTTTACTAAATCATAATTTAATGGTAATAAATAATAAATTTAGTGGTTATCTTATTTCCAAAAATAAATTAGGAATATTAAGTGATTGTTTACAAGAATTTAAATTTTGTGATTGTGATTTAACAAAAATAGAAAGTAGACCTTATTTAGGAAAAGATCGTGAAATTTTTTCATATATTTTTTACATTGAAGGAATAAAGAGAAATGATAAGATTGACAAGATTAATGGATTTGAGAAATTTGGCTATTTTCCTTTATTAAGTCAAGGTGATTTACCTGATAAAGATAAATTAAATATAAAAATTGGAATAATTGGTTTTGGAAGATTTGGTCAATTTATTGGCACCGAGATGGTTAAATACGGTTTTAATGTATTTGCTACTAGTAGAACGGACTATTCTGAATTATCAGAAAAATTAGGAATAACTTTTTTAGATAAATATAAATTTGAAAATACTTTTTTAGATATAATTATTTTAGCAACTTCAATATTAAGCTTTGAGGGAGTAATAGATTCATATCCTAAAACATTTTGGAATAACAAGCTTATAGTAGATGTTTTATCTGTTAAGTCGTATCCATTTGAAATACTTAATAATAAATTTCCTAATAATGACTTATTGTTAACACATCCAATGTTTGGTCCAGATTCTGCAAATAATGTTAATGGATGGCATGATAAGAGCTTTGTTTATTGGAAAAAAGTAAAAAAGAATTTTAAACTAGTTCAAGATTTTTTAGATTTTTGGAGATTACAAGGTTGCAAAATGATTGAGATGAATCCTGATGAGCATGATAGGCTTACTGCAAATTCTCAATTTTTAACTCATTTTATAGGTAGAACATTAGAGTTATTAAACTGTCAGAATACAAATGTAGATACAGATGGATATAAATCTTTAATTAAAATAAAAGATCATAGTGTTAATGATAGCTGGGACTTGTTTTATGCTCTTGCGAAATATAATCCAAAATCACTAGATACAATTAGCAAATTAAAATATCAGTTGAACAATTTAGAAGAAAAACTTTTATATCCAAATGGAAGAGAAGTCAAACAGTCTGATACCAGTGCTATGTTTTCAAAAATTACAGAAATGAAAAAGAATAATATTGAGGTTATTAATAGTGCAATAGGAGTACCTAGCTGGTATCCTGAAATTAATTACAATTTACTAAATTTATCTTCTGAGTATACTACATCAAAAGGTAATGAAAGTTTAATATTGAATTTGATTAATTATTACAAAGAAAATAGTGTTAATGTAAATAAAGAAAATATTACAATTGTTTCTGGAGGAAAGTCAGGTATATATTTAACTTTGAATTTATTAACCAAGACATCAACTAAATGGCTACTTCCTAAACCATATTGGACATCATATCCAGATATGATTGAGTTATTAAATGGGGAGACTATTTTTTTGGAATCAAAAGATAATTTTTTGTTTAATTTAGATGATGTAAATAATAATTTTAAAGATGAGAGAGTAAATGGAATAATAATATGTAATCCTAATAATCCCACTGGATATCTTTATCCAACTAATTATTTAGATGATATAATAACTTTATGCAGGAAATATGATAAATATTTAATAGTTGATGAAGTTTATTTACCGTTAACAAGCATAACTTCTTTATATCAAAAAAATTATGATAAAATTATTGTTATCTCAAGTTTTGCTAAATATTGGGCTTTACCAGGTTGGAGAGTTGGTTGGGTTTTAGCTAATTCTACTATCACAAAAAAAATAATAAGATTACAATCTACTATTTCAACTTGTGCTCCTAATGGAAGTCAAATAATTTGTAGTAATATTTTAAATTCTAAATTTAATCCTGATTTATCTATTTTAAATAGATCAAAGATAGAATTAACTGATTTATTTAAAGAAAAAGGGTGGAAACTATTAGAAAATAAAGAAATAACTATGTATTTATTCCCATCCAACGATAATGTAAATATTGATAAATTAATTGAGACCTTATTAGAAGACGGTCTAGCTGTCATAAGTGGAAAATGTTTTGGGTCTAAAAATAGTTTTAGAATAACTCTTCCTAATGATTTAATTACTTTTGAAGAAATAAAAAAATGTCTATTAAAAAACCTATAAATATAACTTCTACCTTTTATATATGATTAAAAAATTTTTAATTATTTTAATATTGATATTATTTTTTAGCAAAAGGAACATGATTGAGAAATTTTCTAGTCAAAATAAGGAAATAAGTATCAAAGATATAGCTGAAAAAACTTATCAACTTAATAAAAAAATAAATGATCTTTCTATAGATAAATTTAATGACTATGTAAAAAATTTTGATAAAAAAAAGCTTAAAAATAAGATTAATTCAAAATATCAGGCAAAGAAAAATTCAATTAACAATTTAAAAACAATAACAGAAAGTTTTTTTATAGATAATGAACTGATTATTCCTTCTGATTTACTAATTAATGGAAAACTAATTTTAGGTGAAAAAGTAAGTACTAATCTTTTTAAGAATTTTAAAGATCAAATTACTTATCAAAATAAACAAATTAAATTCTTACGAAACTTGATTAATCAAAACTCTAATTCTCAAAGGTCTAATGGACCTTATAAACTTTATAATTATATTGAAAAAAGTACTCAAAAAGTTTATCAAAATAAAGGACCATTTTCTATAGATATTGTTAAAGAAATTTATGAAAATCAGGAATCAATAGGAATGTTTACAAAAAACATAAATGATAAAAATATAGAATTTTCTTTTCATGTCTTGGATAAAAAAGAAAAGTATTATTCAACTTGTGATTATGGAAAATATTCTTCAAATATTGCTGGTCCATGGGTACAAAAATTTTTATTTTCTGACATTACAAATTACAAAAAAAACCTGTATCCTTTAAACAATATTAAAGATGGTTTCTACACTTTCAATTATTTTAATAATATAAAAGAAGGAAAAAAAGAGACTATTATATCTAGAGGTAAAATAGATAGAAAGAATTATATTTGGTCTAATCTATTTGACATTGGATTTTTTGATAACAAGATAATATTTATTGAATTAAGATATAAAACAAAAAAAATATATGACTCATTAAATTATTATGGACCAATAGAAATGGATATGATTTCAGGATATAAAATACATGTACCAAAATATTTTGATACTAATTTAGATTGGAAAGATAATGAGTTTCCGTTTACTGCGATGGAATGCGGCACTTTAAGTAATTCTGAAAAGACGAAATATGTAAGTCTGAATTTTAATCCTAATCCTATAATACCACCTTCTATTGTTTAAATTTTATTTTTTAAAATAAATTGTGTTTTATTTAAAAAAATTTAATTATTTTATAATGCTAATTAATGAAAAAGGAAATTTACAATATTTTATTTATTTTTTGTATAATTATAGTAGTATTTTCTATAAGTAAAAATTTAAAAGAGAAATTTAATGCTCATAATCCTGATGATAATACTTTTTATAGTTTAATTAATAATAAAACTATTGATGATGAAATTGATGATGAGATTTCAGACGAATCAGAAGATGATATATTTGATGAATCTGAAGAAAAGGAAATTGAAGAAGAGATATTAGATGAAACTAAATCTAAAGTTTTAATTGAAGAAGATTTAAACAAAAAACTAAATGAAATCTATAAAAAATTGACAGATTCTAAAATGCGAAATTTATTAGATCAGAATATAAAAGAAGAATATAATAATGATATTGATTCAATTAGAAAAGTCGCTTCAATAGTTAAAAGCTTAATATATCCATATGTGAATATAACTATTCCTAAAAACTTAAAAATAGGATATAACTCTGATAAAAAAGTAACGACTAAAGAGATTGATTTAAGTAATCCTGCTATACTTGACATGATAGAAAAAAGGAAATCTAATAATAAAACAATAGTAAACTTAATCAATAGATTATCAAATAATTTTAATTATGCTCAACAAATTCATCAGTTTTTTAAAAAATTTCCATATCAAAAGCCTTCTATGCCTAATGAAATTTTTGTAGTAAAATTTAATAATGCGGCAATAGATAGATCAAAATCATGGACCTTTGGACTTTCTGATAAAATAGCCGGTTCGTGTCGCATTGGAGTAATAATATCTAGTTCATGGAATAGTATAGGTAATAAAAAAAGTAAAACTCCTGGACCATGGATTCCAATGGGAACTTATTATGGAGCAAATTTTACACAATTTTCTCGTAAATATATAAATCTTCAGGCATGTGGAAATAATCATCAGGGTTTGAGTAATCTTTGGTGGTCACTAGATGTGGCCTTTGGTTGGCAGGCTATTATATTTATAATATATCGAGGAACTTATTACGGACCAATTTATCCAGATCGAGGAGATTTAGGAACTTGCGGATCAAATGTAAGCAAGTGGATTGATCTTTCTTTATTGTAAAATTAAAACTTAGTTGAATTGATTGTACGTAGTCTTGAAGACATGTCAGATTATAAAAGTGAACCATTTTTTTGATGACTAATTTAATTAAATATTTTTTCTTAGTGATTTTAATATGATCAAAAAAAGTTTAATAATATTATTTCTATTATTACTTATTTTAAAATTTAAATGTAAATCTATAGAAAAATTCGAAATGACTGATTCATCATCTAACGATGAAATTAATAACAAATTAAATGTTTTATATGAAAAAATAAATAATTTATCGATAATAACTAAAGATGATATTAAAATTGCATTGGATAAAGAAATAAATTTTAATATTGAAAATAATTTTGATGGTAATCTAAAAAAAATTAGAAATATTGGTTCAATTACAAAAGCTATATTAAATTCAAAAAATTTAGTGATTCCAAATAATTTAAATGTATATGAAAATGTTACTGTAAGTTCATTAGGCAGCTGTTATTTACAAGATGAATATAATAAAAAACTAGCAGAATTAAATAGTATTTTAGATCAAATTAATGAACAAAATGACATAATTGATAAAAGGTTAACTTATTCTAAAAATGCAATGAATTTTTATCAAAAATATAATCTATTAGGTCACATTGAAAATGCTACAGCTTTAAATAATGAATGTACGACAAAAACACCTTGTGGTCCTCCTGGATCGAATACAACACGTGAAACGTATGGAATTGGTGGTAAACAAAATCAATTCTGTTTTATAAATTACATTAATGGTCGAATTTCTGTTATTTTTAATAAATTTAGATCTGGTAAATCTAATAATTTCTTTATTCCTGAACAAATGACTTGGGGACTTTTAGAAATAAAAAAAGAGAATTTAACTGAAGATGAAAAAACTTCTGGTAAAGTAAATCCATATAATCATTTGACTAGTTGTATGAAAAGTATGGGAAATTTGTGGTATCAACAAAATAAAAATACAGTAACTGAATCTGGGATCAAGTATATTAGGGTGTCATGTCCTGAGGAAAATCTTCTTTTAAAATCAGTTGATAGAATTAGTAATATTTCTAATACTGAAAAAAATAATTTAATAAATTGGGAAAATAAAACAGTGACTTATGGAAATGATGGTATTTTTCAATCTGTTGTAAAGAAAAAAAATTCTATAATTTTATACTCTGATTTAATTGATGAAAATTCAGATTCTTATTTCTCAATATTTATGCCAGGTTTTGTTGAAGCAAAATGGGCAACGATTAATTTTTTTGTTAAACCTAATAATATATTATTTTTAGGTGTATTTACTTTAGAAAACTTAAAAGCTGGTGAGAATACCTGGTTTGATTTTTCTTAGAAATAAGAAAAAATAATTTTGCAAAAAAAATAGCGAAATTGAAACTAAAAGGTTTAATAGCTCTTTAGAAGAGAAATCCTATATGTTTTATTATTTGAATAAAAAAAGTTTAATTTCAAACAAATTTTCTAAATATATGTAATATGTATTTAGAAAACAAAACTATCATAATTCTAGTTCTATTTTTATTAATTTTTATATTAAGAAAAAATGTAGAAAATTACCAAGCAATTAACAATCAAGCTACAAATTATCAACCAGTAAATTATAATGCTTCTAATGAAAATGATGTTCTTCAAGAAGAAATAATAGAAGATGAAATTTTAGAAGAAGAAATAGAAGAAGAATTAATAGCTGATGAAACTCCAGAAGAAGAAATTGAATTAGAAGATGATCTTGATGAAGCAGAACTTGATTTAAAAAAATTAGAACTTGTTTATAAAATTAATAATTTAAATATTAAAATTGAAAAGCTTCTGGGTGATTATAATAAAAATTTTGGAGATAAAATAAATTATAATCTTGACAAATTAAAGGATAAAATAAAGGAAACTTCATTAAATAAATTCCAAGTTAAATCTGAATCTATTAATAATCTTTCAAAGATAGCAGATGGTTTAATTAATTCTGATACTCTTGAGATCCCAGGTGATTTTCAAATTTTAGGAAAAATTAAAGTTAATGGCTCAAAACCTTCAGTTTCAGAAATAACTAATATAGATTCAACTATAGTACGAGCTAAAAAATATCTTGAAAATTTGTATGAAAATAGACTAAAAAATGGAGATATGGCTGGTAAAGACATAGAAGATTGTTTAAAAAATAATCTATTAATGACAAGGGAAAGTCAATTTAAAAATTCTAATATTATTAATACCCATTACATACTAAATAATTACGATACTAGAACTGGAAAAAAAATAAACTCTATACCAGAATCTTCTAGAACGTTTAAAAAAATTAATAACAATTTCGTTAAAACATTCTATAATTTCTTTCCACAACAGAATAAATATAAAAATAGTATGAATTTAATAATAGAACTTGGAACAGAAAAAAATGACGGATTTATGTGGCTGGGGTTAGAAAAAAGCACTATAGATGAGAAAATGGCCAACAATCCAGGGGGTAATACTTCCCTATGGGGGACATCATTTAAGCAATCATATGATAAATATCCAAGTCCGTATAATTTTTCTATTAATACAACTACTAGAGCATATAAAAATAATTCTAATATATTTAAAGATCCTACGGCAGTAAATTATGGATCTTTTTTAAAATCTAATAATAATTCCGGTATTGGTAATATTGCTGGAACAAATATTAAAAGAAGTGATTATATTTGGTCACAAAAAATTCCTGTAATAAATAATAATAAATTTGACTTTAGATCTATAATGTCTCCACCCTGTCAAAGCGAAAACTTAGAAGATTGTTTAAAAACTAAATATGATAGAGAAATACAGACTTATTCTTTACCTAACAAAACTTACAGAAAAATGGGACAAGGGATTATTGATCTAAATAATAATACTCAGATTCCTCACGGATACTTTATACAAATAAAAGAAGGATGGTATGGATATTTTAATACAAACAATTTAATGACATCTCCTATAATAAATAAAGTTTTTCTTTGGACTGATTTTTCAAAACCATATAAATATTATGAATCTGCTAATATATCAAACCCTACAGGGAAAAACTATTCGGATGGTTCTGAAAACAGTTTTTCTGTTAATGTTTAATTACAAACAAATTTTCTAAATATATGTAATATGTATTTAGAAAACAAAACTATCAAAATTCTAGCTCTAATTTTACTAATTTTTATATTAAGAAAATTTTGTAATAAAATTTTTTATAGAAAAGAAGGATTTGAAGATTTTAAAATGTATGATTTTAAAAATGCTGACTTTGGAATGATGTATTCTAAAAAATATCTTCCTGATGGCTATACAGTTTCAGAAAATTTTTCCAAAAGTAATAAGGATAACTTAGAATATTTAAACAATAAACTAGAGTTTATTGAAAACGAGGTAAACAATTTATCTTATATTATTAATTCAAATGAAAGCAACGATAAAAAAATAGGTGATCTAATTGAATTTAATGTAAAAAAAATATATGAAACAGATGTAAATTTAATTGATAATTTAGGAAATGCTGCAAATATGATTACTAAACCTAAATTGCCTAATCCTAATGAATACCCTTTTGGATATTTACTAGCGGAAGGTGATATTCAAGTCAATGGTGATTTAAAGGCAAAATCTCTTCTTATTAATCCAGAAATTATTAAAACAGATCAAAATATTTTTGAAGAAATAAGAGCCGAAGAGGAATAAAAAATAGCTTAGCTAGAAATTTTTATTTTATAAAATTCTCTGTAAGAATTTTAAAAAATAAGTATTTTTTTTAATAGATCCGCAAATGTCAATACGTACAATCAATTTTTATTTGGCTATTCAAAAACCTTTTAGGTTTTTGAATATATCCAACTAAGTGTTAATTTTGAGGAAAAGAAAAAAT
>MDTC01177317.1_pt1 | contig 20854 bp, 17 predicted proteins | sample 811181 | NCBI WGS metagenome assembly MDTC01 (sample SAMN05326644, study PRJNA326480) | marine metagenome | isolation source: seawater | place: Pacific Ocean: North | collected 2011 | reverse complement strand
TTAAAGACTTATTTAAAAATATTTATTTATCATTAGATGATAAAAATACATTCAATGAAAACTACATTTTTGCTTTTATTCAAAAAAATAAACTAAATGATAAAAAAATTAATGAGATTGAAAAAAATCTTGTTCCAAATAAAATTTTAAGAGATCTTATCAAAGATAAATTTGGAAGATTTGACAATATTAAACAAACATTTGAAATAAAAAAATTTATTAAAGAAAATAAAGAAATCATTGATAAAGAAATTAAAACAGGAGATAAGGGTGGGGTATGGTTAAATACAATAAAAACTAATTATAAAAAAGAAATAAAAAAATATAATGAAGATAATCTATCAAATGAACAATTATTTAAAAAATGTTTTTCATTATCACATGATTATGAAGATATTGATTTTAATATATTATCAGATACAAAATTAGATAATGAAATAATTAATAAAGATAATAGTATTAAATTAATTTTCCCAAATAATTATTTAGATAAATTACTCTTAAATTATGATATTGAAACATTATATTTTATAACATTTAATGATTATATGAATTTTTTAAAATCGAAGCTAGAGATAGATAATAAAATTATATTTAAAGGTATCTTAAGGAAATATTTCCCTAATATTATAGATTATAATTTGGTCGAAAAAGATTATATAAAATCAAAAAAATGTGATGAATTTCAATTAAATATTCATAATACTCAAAATGATAAATTAGAATCAATAAGACAAATTAATGAAATAGAGATATTGAATATAAATAATTGTGACCCCATACTAATTACATTAACAAATGATGATGAAAGTAATATTATAAATATAAGTAAATTATTTAGAGATTTTCAGTTAAGAAAAGAAATACCATTCTCAAAATTATTTTTAGATTCTGTTAAAAATTCTTATTTTAAAGTATTCAAAGGATCAATAAACAAATATATAACAGAATCTACATTCTTAAAATTATGCAAAAGGGTTTATAATCCAAATCCATTCGGAATAGATAATATTTACCAAACGAAACATACATGTACATTTGTTGTATATAATGAAAATATAAATTATCACGTAAACCTAATAATAGGATCAAATGGTAAAGTTGAAATTTTATATCAAAGGGATAAAAATTTACAGATTTTCAATAATGAAATCATTAATATAATGAATAAACAATGTTATGATTTATTACATGAAATAAATAAAGATAATCTTTATACTAAAATAAATAAGAAATTAATTCCCATAAAAAAATTTAATTTAATAAATTGTGAACTAAAATATAATATAAAAGAATTTAAGAAAGATATCTTTGAAAAAATATTGGCTAAATTTTATACATTTGGATTTTTGATTAAATCTGATTATCATATACATTTTATATTTTCAAAAACAAGTAATTTTCATAATCATAAATATATTAATTCATTTATAAATAAATTAGATAGATCTGATCCAAATTATGTATATGAAAAATTAATAGATAGATTTAAGATAACAAGACAAAAAGCAAAAGAATTATTTACTAATTGGGTTAATTTAAAAGAGAAATATAGTTTAGGAGATATTAAAGAAGATCCTATAACATCAATATTAATTTCAGATAAAGTTGATAATGCTATATTTACTATTATGGGTAGTCAAAGTAAACAAGAATTTAATAATATTCATAATTTTATAGAAAAGATAATATCTATTTATAATTTTAAAATTAATAATAAAAAAGATCCACTAAAGGTTTGTGGTGTTAATACAGCTATTAATAAAGAAAAAACTAAATATAATTGTTATGAAAATATTGTCCTTTATGATGAATTAGAGACGGAATCAGATGAAGAAAGTGAAGAAGAAAGTGAAGAAGAAAGCGAAGAAAGTGAAGAAAGCGAAGAAAGTGAAGAAAGCGAAGAAGAAAGTGAAGAAAGCGAAGAAGAAAGTGAAGAAAAACCTTCCCCTAAAAAATCTAGTGAAGAAAAACCTCCATCCAAAAAATCCAGTGAAGAGAAACCTCCATCCAAAAAATCCAGTGAAGAGAGTGAATCTGATGAAGACGATGATTATTTTAGTCAAATATCTGATTCTGAGGGTGGAGGTCAGAAAGGTGGTGGATTTAATAATTACAGGTATATATTAAATAGATTAAAACAATATGATCCAGAATTAATTGAACCAGATGGGGGATATATTGGAAATCTTCCAAGCGGGCAAAAGAATACTTACGCAAAAAAATGCCAAAGTTTACTTGATCTTCAGCCAATTGTATTATATAGAAAAGAATTAGATGAAATTAATAAAAAAATTGGAGATCAAGAAGGAGTAAGTTTTCCAGCTGCTTTACCTGTTGATGGACGGGATGAACCAGGTGATCCCAATGAAAGATTATATATATGTCCGAGATATTGGGATAGAAAACATGGAATACCTCTTAGTCCTGAAAAATTAGATCATCCTATTTTAAAAATACCATACGATGATACAGATGAAGTTAAGGGATGGAAAAACTATATAATTCCGCATGATGCTAGAACAGCTGATCTAAAAGACAGTGATAAATTTATTTTTGAGAGACTGGGATTACATAAAAATAAAGATGATCCTTCAGATGGTTATTGGTATAGTTCAGGAGAAGATGTTGATGGATATAATGTGGTTTTTAAACAGAATGCTCATCCAAAATATCCAATTCCATGTTGTGGTAAGAAACCTATGCCAGGATTGAGTTCAAAAAAAAAATTAAATAAAGGCGATAATGTTGTTGTGATGATAGATGGGAAACAAGAAAATGGTATTATTTCTCAAAAGAAATCTAATAATAATTACCTTGTAAAAATTAAAGGGTTTCCTAAAGGTCAAGATAAAAAAATCATTAATATAGCTAGGATTAATATAAAATTAAAAACATATTCTTATGTTACTGAGGATAATTTCCCCTGTAATATTGATGAAAAAGGGATGATATATAGTGATATTCTTAGCTTTGCAAATATTGAACATAATATAAAAGATACACATTGTGGTTTATTTAGAAAAGGTATTAAACAAGATAATGATTCATTTTTAAGAGCTATTTCAAGTTTATCTTTAAAAAAATTTAAAAGTAAATTATGTGAAGATATTTCTAACTTAAAAAGTTTAAGATTAATTCCATTATATCAATTTTTTAGAAATGATTTATTATCTTGTAATTTGGAAGGGAACAATAATGAAAAATTTAAAAATATTCAATCAACAATTATAAAAGAAGCTAAAGAAAATTTAATTAAATATATTAATAGTGATGAAATAAAAGATCCATTTTATTTAATACCTTTAATCTATGAAATAACAAAAAATAAAAGTGAATCATTTTCAAATATCAATAATTTAAATATTATAATTTTTGAAAAAAATGAAAATAATATCTGTATTTTTAAACCATATGGTGGATTTAATTTATTAAGAACAGATACTTTTCTTTTTTTAATCAAAAATAAAACTAATTATGAGACTATTTATTTAAAAAAGAATAAAGATAATTTATATTGTCCAATTGAAAATAAAGAATATATAGAAATGTGCTACTTTAATTATTTAAATAGTAGTGATAAACCGAAGGTAAATTTAAATGTTACAATAAAAAATAATAATGTAAATGGATATATCGAAAGTATTAAAGATGATAAATTGATTGTTAATGTATTAGATGATAATAGTCAAGTAACTTATTCAATGGATGATTTTGATAATGAATTATATGAATTACATTATGAAAATTCATTGATAGATTCAATAATGGAATTGACTAAGGGTAGTAATAGAATTAAAAGAAATTATGATAAAACTTATCCTGATAAAGATAAATTAATAAATATTATGGATGAATTAGGATATTCTTTGGATAATACATGTTATATTGATATTTATTTTAGAATAACTCATTTAACATTTATAAAGGGAGAAACTAATTTTTATTTACCAATAAAGCCAATATCTATATATAAAGAAAATGAAATTTATAAGAATAATACCTTAATACCAAAAGTTAAACTAGACAAATTAAAAGAATTATTGGAATTAATTGATTCAAAATTAGATGAAGGATATCTTAAATATAGAATAAATAGTAAATATTCTAAAGATTATTTATTTTTTGAAGATTTAAATTTCGTACCAATTAAGGATAGTGATATAAACGATTCAAAATACAATAATATAATAGATAATTCATATAATATTAAAGGTTCATTTAAAGAAAGCAAATTAAAAACTAAAATAGATAAATATTATATTGACATTAATAAAGAAAATAAACAAAATATTGAATACATCTTATATCTTAGAAATAATAAGAGAAAATTAAAAGATATTAATAAAATATTAAACAATGAAATTATGTTAAAGATTCATAAGAGAGAGAAAATAAAGAAATTAATTAAAATAAATAATGATAGTATAGATATATATAAATTCATAGAAAAATTGATAATAAATGGTTTTAAGAATTTAGAAGATATTTTAATAAATAACTCTACTACTAAAGATATAATGAAAGTTAATAATTCAATTTATGTTTTTAAAGATTTTCAAATTAAAAATAAAGATTATATGTATATATTTGATTCTATATTATCTGAAAGTAAATTCATACGTAATATAGATAAGAGTGGATTATATTTATAGACTATAACCTTTTGATGGGTATAAATTTTTTCTAGATGGATCTTTCAACCATTTATATTTATCATCACTAACTCTATCATATAAAACGCCCGGCCCTTGCCATGGCTGATTAACTTCAAAATTAATATGTTCATTAAACACATAATTATCTGAATCTGATTTATTAATAGGTATTCCAAATTTATCCCATACTACTTCTTCTTTTTTCCCGTATAAACTAGATTTTTTTTGCTCTTGATCATATGGTAAAAACATTTCCAAATAACTACTTAATCCTTTTGATTTGTATTGAATTATTTCAGATGGTTCCATTGATGAAGGAAAGTATAATTGTTTTAAACTATTCATATTAAATACTCCAGTTATATCTTCAGTATTATATTCTAATGATGTATCTGATATACCTATTACTTTATAATTTTCATTATAATAGTTATCAAAAATCTTTAATATATCTTCATGGAACATATCTGCGTCAAATAATATCCCAGCTGATCTAAATTTAACATCATATTTACTTAATAGGGCATTATTTCCACCAGTATTTACATTAAGATAATTAATATATATTTCATTATCAACAATTACAATATCCGATATTAAACGAATTGTATAATAGTTTTTAACATCATAAATAAAAAAGTCTATAAAATATCTTTGATTCTTTTTAGAATCAATAATTAAATATACATTCTCTATTGTCTTAATATAGAAATCATCGTTTGATATTTGTTGTATTGATCCAATGATCTCCTTTAAAACCTTAATCAATTTATCATTTAATTCTTTATAAATAGTATTCTTATTATATATAAATTTAGTACATTTTCCTGTTAATTTTATTTTATTACCACTTGATACATCGCCTAATATTTTTAATAGTCTATGTTCTGGCTTTAAGAAACCAATACTATTACTATAATCACCTGATTCCTTGGTATAATTTGATACTATATTACTTTTAGTAACATGAAGTATATATTTGTCTAATACTAATAATAAAATCAGTATTGTAACTAATAAAATTAAATAATTCATATTTATATATAATTACTATATATTTATTCTATAATTTATTCTTTTTGCATTATTTCTTCTTTTTTATCATTTATAATTTTATTTATGAATTTATATGCTTTACTTAAATGATCACATGATTTAGCACCAGTTATAATAGTTGAACCACTATTAAAAACTGCGACTGTTATTTTTTTACAGTTCCCATTTTTACCTTTACCATCGCATATACATTCACAATTACATATACCATTAAAATTATTAGGATTATAGTAATATTTAATATTCACACCAGGATATATAGATGGCTCAAATGAAGAATAATAACCCATAGATATAACTATTCTATGTAATTTTTCTCTATTAATTTTAAATCCACAATTAAAATCACTATTAATCATTCCAATTTCTAAATCTTTTACTCGAATATCTGTGTTATCTAATACATTTTCTTTTATATCTAATGGTAATGATTTTATATAGTTAAATAAAATATCTACTACATTTTTACCTTGTTCAATAGTTTTTACGCCAGTCATTTGAAATTTACCATTGTTAAATATTTTTACATTTATTATCTTATTAATGAAGACATGTAGAGTTATTTGATTATAAAAGTACTTTATTGTTTTATTACTTCTAGGATTTTTAATTTTATTGTGTTTAATTCCCTTTTTTGGATTATCTCCATATTCTATATATCGAAAGACATTATCAATCTCAAGTGATTCATATAAAGATTTTAAATTAATATTGGAGTCTATCCCAGAAATAAGAGTCATAGTTGAAACTCTTAAATTTGGTTCAATTTCCATATTGTAAATTATTATTATTTAAGTAATATTCTTTAAATAATAATAATCAAATTTATTTTAAAAATTAGAAAAAGTTTAATTTATTTTTTTCTTTTCAAAACATCTTCAATATGTTTTGCGTATCTTAATATAGTTGTTTTAGATATACTTTCATCTAAATAATCAACTAATGTTTGAACTGGTACATCTGGATTTAAAATTCTATAATGACAATATAATGCACTCCATGTAACACAATAACCACTGTTTGAATCAAATAAAGATTGAAATCCTTCTTTTTGAACAAAATCAGCAGAAGCAATAAATTTATACCCTGATACTTTATGATTTGAATTATTTAGATCACTTTTTTTAAAAAAAGCCTCTAAAGCTTTTATTTTATCATTATAAGCTTTATTTGAAGATTTGGAATCACTTTTTTCTGGCTTATAACCATGTGGTTCAAACAGTTCAATTTGTTTTAATGTATTATCAATTAATACCATATTCGCATGATTTTCAATCTGACCACTTGGTAAAGGTAATAAATTATTTATTGTTATTGGTGTAAATCTTTTTACATTGAATTTCTTAAAATTTTCTTTAAACTTATTTATATCAGTATAAATCCCTTCAACTTTTTCAGCTGGATCACTTGTATCTTTTGGTATATCAACTTGAATTAATGAATGATCAATTGATGGTCTAAAAAAGTTAATATCATCTTTGAAATCTTTCAACATATTTTTATTACCTTTAATAGCTTTACTTCCAGATACACCCCCAGATCTTATTTTAGTTGTCGGATAACCCGATTTTAATTGTTTTTTCTTATGTAATCTGTCAAAATATGTTATAATATTATCTAGATTCTGATAGTGATATTCAATCACACCACCAGAACTTGCGAGAGTCCCTTTATTTTCTTCATCTGATAATTGAACATCTATGATATCGTACCCTTTGAAATCATTTAATTCCCTTTCCCCTCCAGTATCTTCATAAGATGGTGTAATCTCTTCTTCTTCACTTGGTGTCAACGGCTTACGTTTTGGTCCTATCATTATTCTGGCACCATCTGCACCGGCAGGGGGGCCTTTCCCTACATATTCTTCAGTGTTTTTTGGATGTGATTTTTTTCTTTTCTTAGTTAGTTTTTTATTAGGGATTCTTAAAGATCTATTTAATTTCTTATTACTTCTCTTAATTATTTTTCTTAAAGATCTATTTAATCTTTTGTTACTTCTCTTAATTACTTTTTTTGGCATTTTATATATTTACATAGATATTTAATTTAAATCTAATTATTTTGAATCAATTAATTATTCCTCTGGCTTAGCCTCTGCCTCTGTCTTAGCCTCTGCCTCTGCCTCTGGCTTAGCCTCTGCCTCTGGCTTAGCCTCTGCCTCTGGCTTAGCCTCTGCCTCTGGCTTATCCTCTGCCTCTGGCTTAGCCTCTGCTTCTGCCTCTGGCTTAGCCTCTGCTTCTGCCTCTGACTTAGCCTCTTCCTCTGGTTTAGCCTCTGCCTCTGGCTTATCCTCTGCCTCTGGCTTAGCCTCTTCTTCAACTGGATCATCTTCATCACCATCTAGTGGTTCCGAATCATCATCAAATGATCCCCCCCTCTGTGCTTCCATAAACTTGCGCGCAATATTAGTTACTTCTTCCATAATATCAGAATTTTCAAGTGGATTTTCATCTTCTTCTTCATCGCTATCAAATGTTTCTTCATCAGAATATTCATATTCAAGACCCTTTTCTACTCTATCTTTATTAACTTCATCATCTGGAGAAAGAATATATGTAATATCCTCCATAGCATCCCTTAGACGATCTCTATTCATATTAAAAATGTATTTATCACGAATCATTTGTAAAATACATTCTTTCATATCATCATATTCAACAATACTTACTTTTTTATCTTGAATATAGTCATAAATGGTTTGATGTAAATTATCAATTTTAATAATTTTAAGGCAACTCATTTTATAATAATATATATTTAAAAATTATTTTATATTTAACGCATAATGGATATAGATTCTTTACTTAATAAAATACAAACTATTGAGAATAAATTAAAAAATGATAACTTAGATATTATTTGTGATAATATTATTAATAATGATACAATTGAAGATTATAATAAAATAGACTCTATAAATCATAAATTTTCTAAATTATCACAATATGAAAAATTGTACCAACAAAAAAATAATGAATATAAAAAACTAATTTCAAATTATTCTCAAGCTTATTTAGATATTTGCGATTTTTATGTTGGACCTGAGTTACCACGAGAAACATATTTAGATTCTAAAAAAGATATTAAAGAATTATTTACTTTATTTATTTTGGGAGCCATTTTTGAACCATATATAAATGCTTATCATAAGAAATATATTCAGAATGGATAATATATCTTATAAATTCTCTTAAATTCTTCTATTCTTTTAATTCTTTCATCCTGAATTAGTTCAATAAGTTGAATATAATTCATTAATTATATATATTTCATAATTAATTAATTCTTTAAATTGATCTTTGTTGTAAATACTTAAAAATTTGATTAATTGTAATGTTAGGATATCAACAACAAAAAAAAGAATCATAAAATGGCTGTAATCATGAGCGAAACTAAACTCAACTATGTCCGGAAGTGGTCTGGAGAGGAATTGTCCCTAAATGATGGGGATGTTGTCTTTAACAATCCGGAAGGCTACATGAGTTCACTCGTTTGGGATAATCGGGGAAAAACTGAAGAATTTAACAATGGTGATCATAACTCCGGAATTTATATGTTTGACAAGGAAGAAGGGTGGCTTATTCTAAGATATGATTGTACCGTATTCTATTGGGAATCTTCTAAGGGTGATAGACCTTCAATTGGTGCCGAAGTTGCCAATGTGAAGCATATTCATATGACAACTGATAACTATTCAGTGGATGGTGGGTTTTCTCCAAGGAGATACATTCTAACATTCACTCCAAAGTTGCAGTTTCAATTCTGGATCGGGGGGCCTCGTGAAGATTCAAATGATTCTCTTTATACAGAGTCAATTCTTCTTCTTGATGGATGGGTCGCCAGTGATGGAACATTGAGATTTGTTCATAATACGAAGCATAATGAAGAAGCTAATCAAGTTTTATCTGATGATTCTCAAAGATGGATACTTCCATATAGTAATGTTAATGATCTCAGTGGATGGAATGAGATTCAATGGGGTTCACCCGATCTAGATCAGGATACTATTAATCTTTATAATTCTGCGTCAAGTCTTTCTAATGTTGGAGTTGTTTCACAGATTGATTTTGATAATAGTGGGTGGCAAGTAGTTTTGAGTGATGAAGAAGAACAAGAAGAAGAAGAAGAAAATATGAATACACCTAAGATTAAGAAACAAGATAAAAAAGAAGAAGAAGACTGGACAGAAGATCCTGCGTATGACGACTGGAAGGAAACTCGTGAAGATCCATTTGATGGAGAATTTTATACAAAAGAAGAATTTAATGAATATTATGGTGGATTAATTCAATGGAACTATATGGATCCAAAGAAACATTTTAAAAGACAGATTATTAGCAAGTGGATATATGATAATATGGATTATATGAGAGATACAGCTATCTTTCATCTGATGGATGAACTATTCAAAACATTTAATTAACGTTCACATCTAATTGGTTTTAGCCACTCTTCAACTTCTTCATCCATATCTAATTTTAGAAAATCTTCTCTTTGATCTCTAACTCTATCTACCCATACATTTTCTCCATTCATTTTTTTTATTTTAAGATTAAAGATACAAGAATTCCTTTTAGTTTTAAATAAGGATTTATAAAAATCTAGTTCATTTTTAAGATTAGTATTTTCTTCTTTTAGTTTAGTATCTTCTTCTTTTAGTTTAGTATTTTCTTCTTTTAATTTAGTATTTTCAATAGTTAATTGATTAACTGAAAATGGATTATATTCTTCTTTCTTCTCTATTTTATTTTCATTAGATATCTTATTTAAATCCTTCATTATGTAGTTACCCCAGTTGTGCCAAGATGCCATATAATATTATTATTAATAAAAAAAATCAAATTTAAATTTGATTATATTTTACATTATCTTTTTAAATTAAATTTAATGGAAGATTTAAAAGATATATTCTTTGTAATTCTTTTATGTTATCTTTTGGAATATTTCCATATTCAGTTTAATATATCAATACTGAATATATTTATCTTTATTAACATAATAGGTATATATTATGTTACGAAAAAAATGAAAATTAATATAGTTATTGAATATAATTAGAGTTTTGCTACAGTATCATATCTAAATATACCATTCATTTTCTTAGCATTTCCTTTTTTAATTTCTCTTTGCATTTCTTTAAAGCTTATAAATTTTAAAGGAGTAACTTTTTTACCATTCATATATTTATTCCTTTGACGGCATCTAAAAGAATTCCTTGTACCAGTCAAAATCATTACTTTCTTACTATTATTTGATCGAACATATGCGGTCAATTCTTCCATGTTATATAGTTATATATCTTATAAAATCTTTAAATTTATTTCTTTTTAGATTTCTTTTTCTTTTTAGATTTCTTTTTCTTTTTAGATTTCTTTTTTCTGGACCCAGCTTTTTTACGATCTTCTATTGCTAGTAGTCCACTAGAATCATCTGATTTTTTATCAGAATCATCTGATTTTTTATCAGAATTACCTGATTTTTTATCTAAATTATCAAGTTTTTCCTGAATACTTTCCAAATATTCATTTCTTTCCTCGCATTTTTCCTCCGCATCTTTGCAGGGGGCTCCCTCAGTCCAGTTATCAGAACAAGCCTTACCGGATATTATATCAGAATTAACCGCCGTTTGATTAAAACTATTAACATTTTTATGAGCATTTTTTTTCCTTTCTAGACATTTATCTTTCGCATTAGAACAATCCTTCTTTCCACAGTGTTCTATTTGTTTTTGAACTGCTAAATATTGAGCGTTCCCTTTTGCTTTTCCGCCTAATCTTTTAGCTCCATCCCAAGCCTTCGATAAATTACCATCATCAATTGCCCATTTTTTTGTCGCGCTTCCAGTATATGCGGCCGCTTCTCCTAGTTTCTTTCCAGTATAAGAAACAGCATTCCAGGCAGTTTTACTTATTCCACCAGCTCTTTTTTTCTTTCTAGTTTTTTTCTTTTTTTTAGATTTCTTTTTAGATTTCTTTTTAGATTTCTTTTTAGATTTCTTTTTAGATTTCTTTTTAGATTTCTTTTTTTTAGAACCGGCTTTAACAGAATTTCTATCAATACCAATATCATCATCTGGTTTATCATTATTAGAACGTGGTATATCTTCTAGACGTGCAGTTGCAATATTACCTTCATATTGATCTAGTCTTTCTGAATATTTACTAACTTCTTCTTTTAATTCTTCAATTCTTTTTTTTCTTTTTTTACAATTCTTCTCTGCTTGTTCACACCCTTCATTATCTCTACATTTACTGGATATTCCTTCTAATAATTTTTTCTTACTCATATAAACCGAAAGATTCCCACCATCTTTAGTACTTTCCCAATATTCTCCTGCTGTATCCTTCAAGTTTCCAACACCTTCTTTTATTTCTTTTATAAATTTAAAAGACAATCCTGCCTTTTTCTTTTTTCTATTTTTGGTTTTTTTTGCTTTTCTTCCCATTATATATATATATTAGAAATTATTTCATTTTTAAAGATCTTTTTATTTTTACTATCAATTGTGGATTATGTTTGGCAGTACCATTTTCAATTTCCATAATCACCTTTGGTAAAACATTTACTTTTAATGCTAAATCTTTTTGTGATAGTTTTAACTCATTTCTTTTTTTTTGTATTTCTTTACCAATCTCAGAAGAAGTTTTTTTTATTTTCATATTTCCTTCTTCAATTTGTTTATCTAATTTATTTTCTTTATTTGGACCTTTTTTCTGATTTGTATTTTCTTTTTGTTTTTCTTTACTCTTTTTATTTAAATAAACGTATTGAACATTCCAGTCCTGATGTTCCATTTTATTAAATAATATATTATTTTAAGGTTTAAATATTTTAATGTAAGAATAATTAAAGAAATTTAACATTATCTATTTTCTTACTTACTTCTGTACATTGTTTATCTTTACAAGTTAAACCTGGTTTACATGTATTATCTTTTGCTGATAACTGTGTCCACCAATTTTCATCGCAATCTTCTCCTATTTTTTTGTTACCAGATCCAAAACTTATAATATCACTCCATTTAGCTACAAAATTCAAGTTTGTATTTTTAATAAGATCAGTACATGTAGTATTATTTTGATTTTTTTCATCAACGCTAACATTTAATAATTGATTATTATTATCATTATATCCTCCCTTTATTCTACAAGATTTTTCATTCTTAACAACCAATAAATCATATGTTAAATTATCATAATCTTTTAATTCATATTTATTAATTAACTCTTCAATCGTATTTGTTTTTAATATTTGACCTAATCTAAATAAAGCGTATATCACTAATAAATAAATAAAAACATACTGATAATTTTTGTTATTCTTATAAATTAAAGATAGTAATACTAATAAACCAAAGATTAATCCTTCAAATAAAAAACTATAATTTTTGCCAGTATAGTATATTTCTTTTATAAATACCAAAAACAAAAATACTAATATTAATGTAGCTATTCTTGGATTCCCTTTAGTTAAATTACCAAAATACCCTAATATACCAGTACTATATATAACTCCAATAAATACTAAAAATATAGTAACAAATATAGTATATCTAACTGTATTTGGTAAATAATCTTTTAATTTTGTATTTAGTGAATTAAATGTGTCGACAATAAATTCTGAATACATATTTTATAATATACCTAATTTATTATTTTCTCTTAATATTTTACATTTTTCACCATCTCCTTGAATATCAATTGAACTTAATGATCCATTTTGATACATTCCTTTAATTTTACAATCATTTAAGGCATCATCTGTTCTAATATTAAAATTAAATTTAATATAATCTCCATAATTTAAATCAAATGTGGAACCAAAATCACTAAAAGAATAAATATAAAAATTATTTTTTAATGAAATTAATATCTTAAATATTAAGTAAAGTATTAAAATTAGTGATAAACACTTTATTAACATTATTTTATCTGAATCCATGATTATTATATAATATAAAATATATAAAATTTGATATAAAGCTTTCTAGTTATACTATATTATAGTATAACTCAACATGGAGCCTAATTCATTTACTAAGACTTCTTTCTGTGGAGTTTCAATTGATAATATTACAACAAATGAAACAAAAAAATATATATTAGATCATCTAAATGTTATGTGTAATGGTATGAAATTTAATAAAAGATACGCGAAAGTTTATAATGAACAGTATTCTAAAAATTTAAAGAATCCACATGTTTTCTTTTTAAAAACATCTGGGACACCTTATCTCTTATTCTTAACACAAATTAATGGAACAAATTATTCTTTCTTAATTGATAAGAAAACAAATGACAAATATGAATATCCTAAAATATTAATTGTACCTTATAATTTTGATATTGAATTATATAAGGGGACACTACTTGAATGTGAGTTAATTAGAAATAAATCTCAAGAATGGTCATTAGCTATTAATGATATTTATTACAATTGTGGGAAAAATATGAATAAAACGAGTATTATTGATAGAATTAATATAATTTATAAGATTCTTGACAATAAATATAGTGAAAATTCATATTCAGAAACTTGTCCATTATTTGTTAAAAGATATTTTGATTATAAAGAAATATCATTTGTAAAAGATGAATTTATTCCAAATCTTCCATATAATATACGTGGAATTTATTTTATACCATTAAGAGTAGACTATTCAAATATTTTATATTTATTTCCAAGAGAAAATGTAAAAAAGAATACTGCTGTATCAAATTCAAATAAGGTTTTTAGAGTTATGAAAACTATGAAAACTGATGTTTATGAGTTATATTTAAAAGATGGAGATAATTTAGTAAAAAAAGGAATCGCGTTAATTCAAGATACTGAGTTAAGTCATAAAATTCTATCTTATTTTGAAGAAAAGAATAATACAGATGAGGTTAAAATTGAATGTAAATATAATAAAGATTTTGACAAATGGATACCCATAACTCTTAGTAATAAAGAAATAACAGATGTTAATCTTTAATTGGAACTATTTCTCCAATCAAAATCAATATTTCCACTAGTCGCTTGTTTTAATAAATCACTTGCTTCATCGAATATATTACATGAAGGACCAAAATTTGTTTCTAAGAAATCTTGTAAGCCAGGTATCATATCAAAATTAGCTTGTTCATATGTATTTGGATGTTTGCCCCCATATGCAGGGGCGTGATATCCAGTTCCACCAAACCAATGTTGAACGGTAGAAGCAAACCATTCATGTTTATTAGTACAAGCATAATCGGTTGGTTCGGTGGTTGGTAAAGTTTTATATTTTTCATAAAATTCAATTATTTGATTTGCCATATTAGGTTCTATTGCTTCTATTGCTCCATGAATAGCATGAGCAAATTCATGTATAAATGTAATATTACATTCTTCATTTTTTATAGATTTATTAATTAAAATATCATTTAAACATAATGTTACATTAGATGTTGGTCCAGTGTAAGTTAGTCCACAGGTATTAGTATTTAAAGATTCTTTATTACCCATAAATCCGGTAGTTTCATCATATAAATCATAACCAGCTCCGCTTGAATCGTCTTTACTTATAACACCACCGAAACCACTATGAGAAGTTCTTTCCCCTTCATTAGCTCCTTGACATGAAAAAAATGTAATTGTTCCACATCTATCACTCAGATTTTGAGCGTGTGTTGTAGAGCTAGATAAACAATTTTCATATGTATCGCTATCAGATAAAACTGGATCATCCGCATCACCATCAAATGGACCTAATGTTTCTTTTATTTCGTCACTTAAATATTGTGTTTCCCTTAATATCAACATTTTAGTCATTCCAGTTAATATATGGAAATTATCACCACTATGTATAAATTTACTATTACATGCCTTAACACTTAATTGGCATCGGCAATATGATTCCACTCCATCTAATTTAGCTAACCAATGTCCCCATCTTCTTCCTCTGAGTATTTTACATTGATCCCAATCTGATATATTTCCATCTATATCTATTTCATAAAATTCTGAAATACAAATCCTTGTACCTAGATCAGGTATACCATCTTCCCCGAGCATTATTTCGTGATTTTTTGCTACAATTGAATCAAATATAGATCTTAAATTATTTGATGTATTATATGTTTGAAGTCTGTTTACAATTTTATCATCAATTTTATAATCTTCTGAATTATTATATAATTCATGTTTTATAAAATTTCCTAAATCACCTTCAAAATTTTTAATTAAAATATCATCATTATTTATATCACTATTTTCTAAGAATTTTTTTATTTTATCAATATTATCATCACCTAATTGTGTAACAATTAATATTATATTATTTTTTTCATTTATTTTATCTTTTAATAAATCTATTACAGGATTATCTGCTGATCCTGGATCTTCTGATACATCACTCGTACTTATTCTCCATTTTCCACTTGGTAGTTGATCACTTATTATATGATGATCTCCTGTAACATGATCAGTACAGTAAAATAAATCGTGCCACAATCCATCACCTCTAAAGAAATCTTCAACCTTTTCAGAAGTAAAATGAATATGGGGACCTCCTCTATGGATTTTATCTCTTATTTCATTGTCTATATCATCAGTTAAATAGTGTGAAATATTAGAATAATCATTATGGCTATTTACATCATATAAATATAAATATCTATATCTCATCACAGCTTTAGAAATATTATCATTTAAAATTTCAATTATATCAGATTTAGTACTATCAGATACATTTATTGTATCCATATGTGTAACACCACCCCCATGAAGATGTAAATGATGATCAATATCTGGATCTTCATCATTTAGTATCTCATCATTATCAATATCTGGATCTTCATCATTTAGTATTCCGTCATTATCAATATCTGGATCTTCATCATTTGGTATTCCGTCATTATCAATATCTGGATCTTCATCATTTGGTATTCCGTCATTATCAAGATCATTATTAGGCTCAGTATTGACTCCATGGGCACTTCCATCAGTTTGACTAAAATCTTCTGATTGTCCATGGTATAAATTAATTAAATGTGTAATTGATGTGTATTCTATATCTGATATTACACCGGAGCTATGTAAATGACTAATTTCTTGATCATAATCATCAATTGTTTCTAAGTTATTTAAATGACTCTTAATTGAATCCATAACTGAGTGATATTCATAAATAGAATCATCATTACAACAATTAATATCTGTTGTATCATTTGGTAGTGAATTATTTTTATTATCTTCTGCTATATTTGAACTATGTAAAAAATTAGATCCATCATCCCACCAACCATAATATCCTTCACTATCTTTTTTTATAAAATCATCAAGCGTTATACATAGTAATACCTTATCAAATGTTTCTTCTTCCCATTCAGATAAAGGATTATATGGTAAATCTTCTGGGTCTAAAATACTCTTAAACTTGTCAATTGCTGATTTGATACCCATCACTCCCGCAATAGCCCCCCCAACACCCAATGCTCCAAGAGCAATATCACTCATTGAAAGATTGCTAGTTAATTCATTTTTATTTTTTGTTTCTTTTTTATCTTCTTTTATTTTATCTTCCTTTACATTATCTTCTTCTACATTATCTTCTTCTACATTATCTCCTTCTATAGTATTTTTTTTCTTTCTCTTTTCTCTTCTTTTTTTAAATTCTTCATAAATATCTTCTTCATCGTCATCATCATTATTTCCTGCTCCTGATCTAAAACGATGTTTTTTAGTTTTTATGGGTAATTTTTTCTTTTTTTTAATAGTTTTCTTTTTTGGAGTTTTTCTTTTTATTCTTTTTTTAGTTATTTTCCTTGAATGATTCTTTTTATTAAATTTTTTATTTATTTTCTTGGTTAATTTTTTATATTTTTTTTTAATCTGTGAAATTTTTTTAGATTTAATCTTTTTATCTCTTTTATCTCTTTTTTTCTTTTTCATGATATAATATTATCTAGATTTTTTATATCTTTCAAAATCACCTTTACTTAATTTATATCCCCAATGTTGCAATACTTGCCTTATTACTGGCGAGATTTCAATATCATCATGTGTTGAACCATTTTTTATAATTTTATTCATTAATGTTCTTCTAAAGCGACCCTTTGGCCCCGCAAGTTTTAACCAACGATCAATTTGTCTTTTATCATCTTTTGTTCTTCTTCCCATATAAAAGTGACAATACCATTGAAACCAACCATATGGATCCTGTTTTATAATCCAATTTTTTGATTCCCAATCTTCAAGTGAAGATCCACACTTCACCTTATATTTATTAACATTTTTATCATATTTCTGTGAAATTACTTTTTTATCAATATCAATTCCTTTAAACCACTCAGGAGGATATTTTTTAATAACAGTTTTCCCTTTATAACTTTTTCCAGTTATAGAGGAATGGATATCTCTGAAATAAGTTCCACCAAATGAACCCATTTTTAAAACTTGTTTCGGGGTTAAATTCGGCCTAAATTCAGGAAAATCTTTAAAAGTTACCATTATAGTAAAACAATTAAAATAATTTAATTAAAAACACGGATAATATATAAATTAAGAATATAATTATTTACTTTTTATCTTTGTCTTTATTTTTATACTTAGAGTATGCCATTGCTCCACCAGCACCAACCGCAGCAGGTATAACCGTAGACTGAAGCATTCCGACTCCTGCGCTAGCAGCATTCAAAATTGGTCCAAAAAATCCAGCCCTTCTCTTCATTCTACCTTGAGTATATCTCATAGTTCTTTTCTTTTTTGTACCTCTTTTTTTAGTTCTTTTTTTTGTCTTTTTAGTACCAAAAGATCTTCTAATTGGGGTCAAGAAAGAACTTACTGCTTCGGGCAAAGAAGATATATTGGATTTTGTTTTCTTTTTACTTTTACTTTTACTCTTACTCTTACTTTTACTTTTATTTTTCTTTTTCTTTTTCTTTTTAGTTTTCTTATTTTTCATATATTTATGAGGTTTCTTTTTTTTACCACCTCCATCCTGAATATTTTTTGCCGCATTCACCGCAATGTTATACCATAATAGTTCACCCTGTCCTGCATTTGGAGAATTTGCAGAACCTACTTGATATGTATCATTGTCTTTATGGTTTTTTTTAAGATATGTTTGTAATAGAGTTTTGATTGAATTCCATCCCTTTTCTTGATTTTTAATTTCACTGGGTCCATCTACTTCTGTTATATGAGTTTTTTTAAAAGTTTTCATCAGATTAAACTGTTCTGATTCTTCATCTTCTATAAACTTTTTAAAAATTTTTTCTTCATCTTTTCCTCCAGCTTCTTGGCTTTCGCCATTAAGGGCTTTTTGGCCTTGTTTTCTAATAGCTGAATTAGAATCTGGGGTGTCGGGTGGAATACCCGCTTCTTCTCTGACAGAATTGCCAACAATTTTATTACTCTTGCCGCCTAAATTTTTTGTCTCTGTGTTCAAAATATTTATCACTTCAGATATAGGAATTTTTTCACTTAAGTAATGTGGTTTATTTTCATAAATCATCACATTAGTATTACTTACCGTATATAGAGCCCCCTCGTCGGAAATGGAAGCCTTAGGTTCAAACTCTCCTCCTTCCCCTTTATGTGAAATAGATTGAATAGCCAATTTGCTTTTTTCCCCTGATTTTCCATCAGGGTCTTTCCTTGCATTTTTCCTATGGTAGTCTAAAAATTTAATAAATTCTGGATAATCTTTTTTAAGTTCCATATTTATATTCTATAATAGATTTTATTTATGAAACCAATACATTCCCTGTAAATATGCATCAGATAAATCATCTTTTTTTTTTGAATTTTTAAATAATTCTTTATATTTGTCATCAATTTTATCATTACTATTTATCATTTGACCGCAATATTCTATTCCTAAAAATTTAGTCTTTTTATATTTATCTTTAATTTTACATTCAATTGGCGGTCCAGTATATGCTTTTAATTTATTTCTAGCATTAATCATTTCTATAGTTTCTATAGGACTATCTTGAATTGATATACCATTAATAAGAAAATAAGAATATAATATCATTTGAATAGTTTTCATTGTTGGATTTTTGAGAGCTGGTTGATTTTCAATTATAACCGCATCTACTTCTAAAAATTTAGATTTTTCTTTTAATAATTCTACCATTTTTTTACCAATTTCAAGAGTAGGATTCTTTATTTTAGGAATATTTTTCATCTTTAAATTTTTATAAGATTTTAATAATTTATGCGATGAACACAAACATAAATTATCAGATGTTATAAATTTAGCAGTTTTATCGCATTGTGTCCCTGTCTTTTGATTGCAGTGTTGACAGCATTCCTCTACTGAAATATTTAAGATACCCCAATCTTCAATAATATAATCTTTATCATTTAATAAACAAAATGCTAAATTTTTTATACCAACATCAAATGATAAGACCTTCATAATAATATACTAATAAATATCTTTAAATTATGAAAATTTAATATAAATCTTTTATAATTTTATTAAATGTATTCTGAGATATTTGAATATTATTTTCAATATCTAACTTAGAAATACACTCTTTTTTGGTTTTAGTATCATTCCAACATTTTTTAATAATATCAATTTCCATTTGTGAATATTTCTTTTTACTTTTATTTATGGTTGTATATTTATAATTTAATTGAACCCCTTTATCTGTTTCACTATAACCATAAATTTCTAAATTATTATAAGTTACATCTTTATGACATTTTTTACATAATGGAACTAAATTATGTTTATTATTTTTATGATAATGATTTATAATTCCATCTTTATTTGCTATTTGTTGTTCATTAATATGATGCGTTTCTTCTGCTTTTCCTGAACATATTCCACATTGATCCATAATAACCTTTGAATTATATTTTGATAATTTATCTTTTAAAAAGTTTTTATCTGTACCAGTTATATCTAACTGAACATCTCTAGCTATTTTAAGGAAATCAGTATCTAAACCCATAGCTTTACAAACTTCTAATCCATAGATAGGGGGACCAGAACCTTTTTCTAATTTTCTATCATAAATTAATAAATCTTTTTCTATATCATATTTGATTTTTAAATGAAAGACATCTAAATTTTTAATTTCATTGACTATTTTAATATCCATTAATTGATGTAAATGAGATGTGAATATAAATGAACACTTAATTTCAGATAATTGTTT
>MDTC01042825.1_pt1 | contig 20856 bp, 16 predicted proteins | sample 811181 | NCBI WGS metagenome assembly MDTC01 (sample SAMN05326644, study PRJNA326480) | marine metagenome | isolation source: seawater | place: Pacific Ocean: North | collected 2011 | reverse complement strand
TACCACAAACCGATGCTCTAACCAACGGAGCTACAACCACCATTTAGTGGCGACAAATATAATAAATTCTTATCATAAAAATTAATCAAAATAAATGCCTTTGTAAATCGTTATGGTTTTAACTTTAGCAACTTGAAAATAACAAACAGCATTTTATTCATTGTTTTGGCTTTACAACTGTATAGCCAAGTCAATACAATTAAAGGATTCTGTATAGATAATAAAGGAAGGCCCATAGAAAATGTATTTATCAAAGCCAATACAATTCCCATTCAAAATACCTATAGCGATGAAAATGGGATGTATAGTTTTTCGATGACGATTGGAGATAGTATAGAATTAGTCTATCAGGCCAATGAAATCATCAAAAAAGAAAAAATTTTCATAGAAAAAGAAATGAAACTATTTCCAGAGATAAGCTTTTCTATTCAGCAACAGCAAGGAGTGGATGTTATTCAAGACAGAGAAACACCTTTTAAATTGGAATCATTGCCCGTAATTGATGCTCAACGTATTACCGGAAGCGTAGAGAAAGGATTGGTCTTGACAACCGCCGCTTCCTCTAATAACGAATTGACTTCTAATTATAATGTTAGAGGAGGAAATTACGATGAAAACCTTGTCTACGTCAATGGTTTTTTGGTATATAGACCTTTTTTAACACGAAGCGGTCAGCAAGAAGGAATGAGCTTTATTCATTCCGCTCTTGTTGAATCCGTTAGTTTTTCCGCTGGTGGTTTCGATGCACAATTCGGAGATAAACTAAGTTCGGTACTGGACATTTCCTACAAAGACCCAGACTCCTTTAAATCCTCTCTTATGCTCTCTTTATTAGGAGTTGAAGCACATGCAGAGCATAAAGTTAATGACCGATTTAGCTATATCGCTGGAGCCCGATACAGATCAAATGGTTACTTTTTGAATTCTTTACCTACTAAAGGAGCCTACAATCCAGTTTTCATGGATGGACAGATTGCCACAAATACAAAACTTTCAAAAAAACTAAACTTAAATACACTCATTCATTATTCTTCTAATAATTTCCGATTTAGCCCCCAAACTTCTGAAACAGACTTTGGAACAGCAAACGAGGCTTATTCTTTTCGAATTTATTTTGATGGACAAGAACAAACGAAATTCCAAACCATGATGGGGGGCGTTTCTTTAAATTGGCAACCCAGTGACAAAACAAAACTGGACCTTTATGCTACTGCTTTTCAAACAACAGAAAGAGAATACTTTGATATTCAGGGCCAATATTATATCAATGAGCTTGAAACAGATCCCTCCAAAGAGGAGTTCGGGGACTCCATTGCTGTGCTTGGTATCGGGACATTTTTGAATCATGCAAGAAACCGACTTGACGCAACAATTATAAACCTCTACCATAATGGAGATCAAGTGCTTTACAATGGTTTTGTCGATGAGAAAAAAGAAAAATATAGAAATAGAACTTTAAAATGGGGCTTGTCATTTCAAGCTGACGAGTTCCAAGATGTACTTAGTGAGTGGAGAATGATTGATTCTGCAGGATATAGTGTACCGCAAAATAACACGAATGAAATAGAACTATTTGAGACTATAAAAGGTGACTTATCATTAAGTAACCAGAGATATACGGGATTTCTACAACTCAATTCTATATGGTCAAAAACACGAAAAAACATTTTTATAACCAGAAGCTATAAAGTTGGAGAACATGGTAAAAAACAAAAATTATTTATAAGTGATACGGTGAAAGAAGCTAGCTCAAAGTTTGCTCTGCGCGTTGGGACACGAGGAGGTTATACCACTATAAATAATGAGTTATTCTTTACTCCGAGAATAGCTTTGGTTTATTATCCTAGCGCTTTTGTGGTACAGAACAAAAAATTAAAAAAACGAAATATCTCTTATCGATTGTCCTCAGGAATGTACTATCAACCACCATTTTATAGAGAATTTAGATACTTCGACGGAACACTGAGAACAGATGTAAAATCACAAAAATCGGTTCATCTTGTTGCTGGTACCGATTTTTATTTTAATATGTGGCAAAGAGAGTTACCATTCAAGTTTTCAGGTGAATTATACTATAAATACTTGTGGGATGTCAACCCATATCAAATAGAAAATGTTCGTACCAGGTATTATGCAGAAAACAATGCTGTAGCCTATGCCTATGGCTTAGATATTAACATTCATGGAGAATTTGTCAAGGGTATTGAATCGTTTTTTAAGATAGGCCTTCTCTCAACAAAAGAAGATATACTGAATGACCAATATACAGAGTATTACAATGAGTCAGGAGAGCGTATTATTTTTGGTTTCAGCGACGACCAGGTCATTAAAGATAGTGCTGTTATATTTCCTGGATTCATACCGAGACCAACAGACCAATTTTTTAATTTTGGTGCCTTGGTTCAAGATCAAATGCCGGGCTTAGAGAGCTTTACTGTGCAGATGGGAATGCAATTTGGAACACGATTACCATACGGTCCTCCAGACCCAACACGTTACAAGGATACTTTAAGAATGAAATCGTACTTTAGGGTCGACCTAGGTATGTCCTATGATTTCATGGGTAGGGCATCAAAAAATTCATTTTGGAAGAAAAATTTTAGTGAAGCCCTATTGTCTTTAGAAATATTCAATCTGCTCGGGATAAATAACGTTTTATCAAAACAATGGATTCAAGATGTAAGTGGTCGTTATTACTCGATACCCAATTACCTTACACAAAGAAGATTTAATTTGAAAATGATTCTAAGATTCTAACTATTATTGGGGGTAAATAAAAAGTGATTAGGAGAAACTATGTTCATTTTTACAGCATACATTACGATACCTGCCGTATTTTTAACCCCGAGTTTCGACATTATATTTTTTCGGTGTGTATTTACAGTATGATTGCTTAAAAATAAAAGTTCAGCTATCCTTCCATTCGTATTACCCTCGGCAACGAGCTTTATAATTTCGTTTTCCCTCTCACTCAAAATAACCGGCTCACAATTCAGTGGGTCAAAATCGAGATGATTCACATCTATTTCTGCTTTTTGAATTGTTTCAAGAATCTGCCCACAGAAAAATTTATTTCCTCGACTCGTTTCAATTACGGCATTTACAATTTCCTCTAGTGCACAATTTTTTTTGACATAGCTATTCACTCCCAGCCTCAGTGCATCTATCAGCGTTTGAGCATTTTGCTCGGGCGTAATAGCAATAAAACAAATATCAGATTTGATGTTTTTGATTTTAGATATTACGTCAATGCTAAAACCCTCTGAAGTGAAATCTAAGATAACCATAGAGGCATTAGACGATTTAACCTGCTCAAAAAGCTCATCACTATTGTTGGCTTCAGACATTATAGGCAAATCAGTCTGCATTGATAAAATAGAGCGCATACCCGCACGTATTAAATCATTACTATCTGCAAGAATAATTCCCATATTATTTAGAATGTATCTAAACAAAAATAAACATATCCAACGTAATATTGTTCGAAATCGAATATATAATACGAATCAATATGATGAATAAGACGCTTACTTTGAGCCACCTATATAAAATAAAGTTCAGTCATGAGTATTCAAAATCAGACTAGATATGCTTACTTTTAGGCATGATTCAGACTGAAATAGGTAAAGATCTAAAAAAAGCAAAGCTTCTACTAGATGCGTCAGAGATCATTGCAATTCCAACCGAAACAGTTTATGGACTGGCCGCTAATGGCATGAATTCTGAAGCGATTGCAAAAATTTATACTGCAAAACAAAGACCGATATCCAATCCTCTAATTCTACATTATAGAGATGCATCAGCAGCATTTCAGGATGTTATAAATATCCCAAAAGATGCAAAGATACTTGCGAGAAGATTTTGGCCCGGACCATTAACCATGCTTCTTCGGAAAAGGAGTAATATACCAAATGCAGTGACTTCTGGTAAATCGCATGTTGCCATTAGAGTGCCTAATCATGAATTATGTCTTTCACTCCTAAATAAACTTGATTATCCACTTGCAGCACCCAGCGCAAATCTTTATGGCCGAATAAGTCCTACTTCAGTCGCGCATGTTCATGAGCAACTCAATTCAAGAATTCCATATATTCTGGATGGAGGACTTTGTGAAAAAGGAATAGAATCAACGATAATTGGATTTGAGAACAACCATGTAATCATATATCGACTTGGTAGTATTTCAATCGAAGCCATTGAAACCTGCATTGAAAAAAAAGTTCATCTAAAAAACAAAATAGATAATAATCATGTACCTCGGACAAGCGGAATGGTAAAACATCACTATGCTCCTAATACAGCAATGTTTTCTTTAGCGCAAAAGAATAAGGAGACGAACCTGTCTGATTGCGGTTTTATCGGCTTTGATACCCTTCACCCTGATTTTCCAAATGAAAATCAATTTTTGCTAAGTGAATATGGAAATATAGATGCTGCTGCAAAAGAGCTTTATCGCTCCTTTCATGTCATGGATGCAAAAAGATTCAAATCAATATATATTGAATTCATGCCCGATATTGGAATTGGTAAGGCCATAAATGATAGAATAAATAGAGCAATACAAAAATATTCATCATAAAAAAACCCTTCGCTGGAAGGGCTTTAAAAGTAGTGTATCATTGTTTACTTCATGTGTCTACCGTGACGATTCTTGAACTTATCAATTCTACCGGCCGTATCAACAAATTGAGCAACACCAGTGAAGAAGGGGTGAGACTTGTGAGAAATATCTAGCTTTACAAGAGGGTAATCCTTACCATCCTCCCATTTTATTGTGTCTTTAGTGGGAGCACAGGATGGGCATAGAAAGGCATAATCATTAGACATATCCTTAAAGACGACGAGTCTGTAATCATCTGGATGTATATCTTTTTTCATAATTAAAAGTTCAAAAATGGATTGCAAAAATAATAATTTCTTTTGAAATAATATCAAAATTATTCATAAAAAATTTGATTTATAGTTTGAACATCACAAAGGGGATAAGTCTTTCTATACAACGCATAAAATATTATTTCAATCCTTATTTTTGAAAAAAGGAACAAATGAGATTTACCTCGCCCAAATATATTGAAGAAATAGTAAAACTACTAAAAACCGAATTTCAAGGTGCGAAAAATCACGTAGTCAAAGGATTGAGTGAAATAAATCAAGTAGAGGAAGGTGATCTAATTTTTGTCGATCATCCAAAGTATTACGACAAAGCGCTGAATTCAAAAGCCAATACGATCATAATAGATCAAGAAGTTGAAGTACCTCGAGGGAAGGCGATTATCCTATCAAAAAACCCTTTTCAAGACTACAACAAATTATGTAGTATCTTTTTTCCAAAGACTCAACCGAACAAAATTGAAAACCAAAACATACATCGAACTGTAAGCATCGGTAAGAATGTTTCACTAGGTAACAATATTAAAATTGGTGCGCATACAAGAATTCTTCCTGGTGCGGTAGTTATGGACAATGTAAAAATTAAAGACCATGTGATTATAGGTCCAAATTCAGTGATTGGACACGACGCATTTTACTACAACACCAGAAATAAAAAACACACTCTCATGAATACCATCGGCGGCGTATTAATTGAAAGTCATGTTGAAATCGGCGCCAATTCAACTATTGATGCAGGTGTGTCATCATATACCACAATAGGACAAGGAACCAAAATTGACAATCTTGTTCAAATTGGACATGACACTAAAATTGGAATCAATTGTATTATCGCCTCAGGAACCGGTATTGCTGGTTGTGTAACGATAAAAAACAATGTTACACTTTGGGGTCAAGTGGGATGTGCAAGTAAGGTGACCATACATGATGATGTTGTAGTGTATGCACAGTCAGGAATATCAAAAGACCTTGAGGAAGGAAAAACATACTTCGGATCTCCATGTGTAGAAGCAAAACAGAAATTCAAAGAATTAGCAGCCATAAGAATGCTTCCAAATTTTCTCAAAAAATAAATATGTATACGACAAAAGAGCAAGATTTAGTATACCAAAATGAGGTTAAAGAAATCAAGCTATTGTCTTTGTTGGAAATAACGAACGCGATCAATGAAAATGCTCCAGTTAAGCATTTGATAAAAATATTCACATTCATTCTGAAAGAACAACTCGGATTTACAAAATTCGTATTGCTCATGAACCAAAATGAATGGAAAAACCCGGTTAAAATTGGCTTTAAAGGTAAGATTGATATGACAGCAATCGATAAGGAATTCAGTAGATTCAGGGAAATAACGATTATTGAGTCTTCAAAATCTAAAATTCTACATCAATTTCAAGTCATAATCCCTGTATTTCACTCTGAAAAACCATTAGCTTTTTTATTACTTTCCAGTAATCTTGATAGTGAGAATGAAACTAGCTATTTTTCGTTTGTTCAAACGCTCACAAATATCATTGCAGTTGCCGTCGAAAATAAAAGGTTAGGAGAACAAAACATCATTAAAGAGAGAATATCAAAAGAATTAGAGGTAGCTTCTGAAATGCAAAAACTGTTATTCCCCTCAGAACTGCCTTCTAATGTAAAAATGGATCTTTCCGCAAAATACATTCCGAGACATGCTGTTGGCGGTGATTACTATGACTTTATTCCGCTTGGAGATGAGGAGTACATTATATGTATTGCCGATGTCTCAGGAAAAGGAATAAGCGCAGCATTATTAATGGCTAATTTTCAGGCTACGATAAGAACACTTTTTAAATACCAAAGATTTGAAATGCCCTTCCTAATAGAAGAGCTCAATAAAAAAGTAATGAGAAGTGCAAAAGGAGAAAAATTTATCACATTTTTCATAGCTCATTATAATGCTCACACGAGACAAATGAAATACGTAAATGCAGGACATAACCACCCATTTATTTTGCATGGTCGTAAAATATTCATGCTCGACAAAGGATGTATTGGACTTGGTATGCTCGACGAAATACCGAAGATAAATGTAGGAACGATTGAGCTCAATCCCAATTCAACATTTGTACTTTATACAGATGGTTTAATTGAGCTTGAAAACAATGAAGGGAAACTGTTTGGTGTAAACCAGCTCGTAAAGGCGGCACAAGCGTATGCTCCATTAAAAATGGAGGACATGAATAATATTATATTTTCCAAGCTCGATGACTGGAGAGGAGATTTAAATTTTGTAGATGATACTGCAATCTTTAGCTGCAAGTTCTTTTAGAAAAAACTATCGAAGAATATACATCTTCCCAAGACCCTTGTGGAAATATTCTTCTGTATCTTCTTTGTTAAAGATATCGATATCTTTTCCATCTATTTTAGCTTTGACACGATAAAGGTATACGCCATTTGCTAATAAATCTCCGTATTGGTCTCTTCCATCCCAGGCAAATTCAGTTATATTTCGACCAATCTTAATAAGACCTATTTCCGCTTCTGATATCTCTCTTACAACTCGGCCACTGATCGTCATTATCTGAATGAAAAGATCGTCTGGAACGCGATTGCCTGTAAGCGTAAAAACAAATCTCGTTTGAGTAGAAAATGGATTTGGATAATTCATAATCTGTGAAATCCTTGACTCATGAATCACATCAAAATCAATTTGATACTCAAAATCACCAGACTCATTTCCAGACTTATCGGAACCCTGGACAAGAAGAGTATATATGCCTGACTTCTCAAAATAAGCAGGATAGCTAATTTTAAACTTGTTTTGACTAACATCTCCAGGAATCCAATTCATCACAATATTTCCTGCTGCATCTACATATGGAATTCGTAATGTAATGCCATCTGGATCGGTAATAAAGACACTAATTAAAGAGGTATCTGCATCTGAATCCAGAAGCAAATAAGGATTCTCATCATTTAAAGAAATATTTATCTCAGAAGTTGGAGCGACTATATCTTTGTTCAAAATATGAATACCATTGAAAGTAACATCTAAGATTGGATTTATATTCTCTGAAACGACTGTGAAGGGATATTGAAGCACATTATTCAGATGAGATTGTTCAGGTTGATCGGTAAGCGTTAAATCTAGGTTTACATATGGGTTTACCTCCATGCAGAAAAAATTTGAACCTACAATGTTTGTGGTCTCGAAAGTAATCGTATCGGATAAAAAGGCCCCAATTCGCAGAGAATCAGCTCTCTCATAAGGAATAATATGTTTCTCCTGATTTTCATCTAAAATAAAATATGAAACCAATAAAGAATCCATAGAGACATCACTAATATTCGCAATATCAATAGAAAATGAACCTTGCTGTCCTTCCTGTAAAGTGTCTGAAGGTGCCCACAGAAAATTACCATTTCCAACCAGCGCTGCTTCTGGAATTGGGTCGTATAAAACATGCCAAAAATCCATTTGTGCAGGTGTTTGGTTGGTTTGGTCTTTGTATTTGCTGAGTAACCGTAATTTTGGATTAAATCCCACATCAATTATGCTCTGCAGATTAATGATAGAATCGTGTTGTGTAAATAAGGTATCAATTGAACTTTGGTAATTTCCCAATTCATCTAAGAGTTGAATTTCTAAATAAGTTGTGTCTGTAGTATTTGACTCTAATGGATTTTGTTTCCAATGAATAGATTCCCAATCTTTTACGGGACCAATTACAGGTGAAGACTCGAATCCAAGTACTTCTGCTCCAGATATTAATGTATCCAAATAAATATCTTCATTATTTTGGGAAAAAATTTCTACAACAAAATTGGGATCTCCTTTTCGAGTCAAGAAGATAAATGGACGATTTGGTCTTCCGGGAACAATACTATCAGATCCCATATTTGAAAACATATCATATAAGTCGGGACTTAATGCGTTCCACAAATCATAGCGCGTTGTCATCGGAGTATAAACTAAAACATAATTACCATTTGGAATTTCATTTTCAATAAAATTTTTAAATGCGTTTAAATCAGTAGTATTGGTCTGATTAAATGTAAAATATTTCATTACACGGTTCTCACATTGCCCATTATCGTTATTATTTCCAAAATCATGGTCTGGATTCGAAACTGAACCATTCGTATTAACATAACGTGTGCCCCAAGCCTCGAGCGTTGCTTTATCGATAACTGCTACATGAAACTTTGGTGTTGTGGTACAAATATTATAGTCTTGTTGAATACTGTTTAGATACCATGCATTGTCATAATGTCCAGGTGATAATGTGGTAGATTTACAAAGACATGAAATATCTGCTTCAATAGGTGTAAACTCTCTGTATAGATTTGAGGAATTTAATTCAATGCCATTGAATGAATTAGAAATAAATTGTCCATATACATCTTGTCCCCAACCTCTTTTATTTTTAATATACTGAAAGGATCTTTGCTTCCAGGTTACATCAGATTCGTCTATGGCTACACGCCAAAAATACACTAGACTATCCTCCAGCTGAAGCGGAGCGGAAATTCCACTCGATTTATAAATCCAGTCGGAGGGGTTTACCGTCAATAACCCGCCTTCCACACTTATCATGTACGTTCTGGCAAATTGACTATTAAAACTTGGTGTTGTATCCAATTCAAAACGATAAGTATTGAAGTCTGCCAGCGCGTCAATAGTAGAAGCCTTAATACTAATTGAGTCTATTGGCACCACAGCGAAGTTTTCAGGCCATATTGGCTCTACTCCATCTATGTTGATAAGAAAATTTTTAACAACTTGATTATTTATCAGCTCATCATACTGTTCTTCAACAAAATCAGGACGGTCAACCTTTACAGTGAACTTATTAATTCCAATCCCTTGACTTGGCTGAAATGGTAATTTTAAATTCATCAAGCTTTCATAGTTCAATCCGGGAATATTAAATACATAATTCGAATCAATATTGGAATTAGGGAAATTTCGATTAATAGTTAAATCAAATGTGTCAATGATTGCCCTGCCAAGATTACGAAGCTTAACATTAATTTCAATGGAATCTGTTGCCAGGGAAATATCCTCAGGACCAAAAGAAACGCGAGAATCCGTTAGTTCTATTTCCGGAAGAGCGTGCCAGTTTAGGCGCAGCATCGGGTCGCCATGAAGGGTCATTTGCATGAAAGTTGTCTCATAGGTTAAATTTGAACTTTCATCTAGAACCGAATCAATTGTTGCCTTGATATGTTCTCCTATTGTTCCTCCATAATTATGACGAGAAAACTGATCATAGAATTGATTTGAATAAGATTGTAATGCGCCAGTAAAACCATAATTAAGTGTCCCGAGGTAAGCAATGACACCAGCATTAGGCGTCAAAACGAAATTTTCAGAGTTAGAGGTGGCATTGTGAAAAATATTCCCATTGTAACAAGAATTCGCGAGCAGTAGTGGATACCTTCCCTCATTATCCCAATTAGATGGATCGTCTAGATTAATATCAAAACCACTATCCGTTGTAGAAAAGTGACCGAAAAAATTCATCAGCGAAACACCTTCGCTTATACGATTCGTAATGCTTTGTAATTCGCTTGGGCTTATTGGATTATCGTTTTCTTTAGCAACGAGTTGAACTTTACCGCCAAAGTAATAATCTTCAGCCTTAGTGGCCATTGAATTTAGATAGCTCTGAAAAGCCTGTTGCTCCTGAAAATCCTCACCACCTGAAAAATGTAAAATGTGTTTCTGCCAATCCTTCGTACTCGAGTTATAAATATCATCTTGATTTTGTTGTGCATCAAAGGCAATGATCTTGGATAAGTAGGTTTCAAGCTCAACTGGTGTTTTAACAGAAATCCTACCTGTCGGTATGAGCGGTGTCCATTTATCCGTTCCCGGAAGATTCGAAGTAATACAAGCATCACAGGAAGGCTGACCAAAAGATGGAACTAATGAATTCTGATAGGCCAAATTATTTGTTCTTGAACCTGGACCGATACTAGTGAGAGAGGTAATATTCGCCTCCCTAATTCCCTTCCCTAAAAGGAATAAGCCAACGGGCTTATCACCTGACAATTCATATATATGATGAGCAAATCTCCGAATTCCATTAATATGCTTTGGAATACCTCCTCCATATTGTTGATAAAGCTCAGAAACTTCGGCGGCAATTACATTATACGAACCTCCGCTTACAGATGTCCGGTGAGCCACGTACTCATTCACTACAGGATCGAGCTGATTATTATAGACAAAAAGCAAAACACTTTCTAAATTCGGACTCGAAGCGTAATCGGTAAAAAAACCAGTCTGGTTGACAGCTTCTAAAGAGGAGACATCATTGATACTATTATTACTAGCAATAAAAACTTTTTGTCTGTCACTCAATGTAGAATTTGGAATCAAGCTTTGATAAATCCCATTACTTTCAACGAGCAATAATTTATATGGCTCTGCGCCGACAACGAAGCCAACTGGGTTAATAAATTGACCTCCAATAATTTCAATTTTAGACTTTGAAGCATCCGAGTTAAGCACCTCAAAATCAACTATTGATTCGGAAGAAAAAGCCAAAGTCCTTGGGTAACGAAACGACCAGTAATTTATAGATTGGTAATCTGCAGCGACATTTAGATCACCAACTATATTTACCTTATAATTGGAATTACCGCTAGATGGAATAATATCTACAGGAAACGATCCATTTACGAAAACACTTTTATAACCTGTAAAGACGGAATCAACCAAGGTGTAATCATTATTACCTATTGTATGTAGAGTGTGGTGATTACCACTTCCCGGATTTGATTGTACTGCATTAGAACGGCCTACAATAACGGACTCATAGTCAATCAAAGGAGCATTTGGACCTTGATATATTTCCATGAAATTTAGTGAGTTGAAACTCCATGAATAGCCTGAATTTCCATTTTGAGGTGTACTTCCCCAACCTTCTCCTGGCATGTAAAAAGAGCTTGATGCATCCGATGATTTTTCACCCTCATTATAGCTACCATAGTAATAATTAAATCTCTCCTCCACAACAAAATTGTCAGCAGTATAATTTTCGAAATCCACACCTGACTCCTCTATAAAACGAGAGTTATCAGAGGATGAATTCCAGGTTAAAAAGTAATGCAAAGTGTCATTGTAAAGACTATACTTAGGGTTTCCAATCCAATCTGCATCATCATACAAGGTTGAGTCTAACCAGCCATCATTCCGTTCAGCATAAAAAAGAATAAAATCGCCATTCTCTATAGTGTCATCTCCCCCATCTTCAATAAATAGAGGAATCTCTTTTTCTTTGCCAAATATTTGAAAGTTTGAAGAATTCAAAATAGAAACAGGAACACCAGCATTTAATAAAGTATTGTAATTAATTTTATAAATTCCTGACTCTACAACGGGAAATGAAAAATATTTTTGGTTATAAGAAATCCATTCATTCCCGTATGTCTGCGCTCCGGCAAACAAGCTGAAAAAAGAAACTACCAAAAAGAATCCTGTTTTCATTTTTCGGCATTTTTGGGTTTATTTAGACGTAACATAATGGAGAAAATGTGCGTGTAATAATTTGCATCACTTGCCCCTAGGCGTGTGAAAGCATAATCTAAAGAAAAACCTTTAAAACCGACGCCCAATCCTATGTTTGGTTGCATTCCCCAATAGGTAGTCTCATCTAAATTTGAAAATTGTTGAATACTAGAGATTCCACCGCGAACCTGAATAAGCTCTTTAAAACCTACCTTGATACCGAAATGAGGGTCTAATGAGAATGGATTGAGCTTGACAAGTGTGTTTCTCTTTCCGTCCGTCGTTACATCAATATCTATTTCTCCACCGGCATACATACCTTTTGACCCAAGGTTATATCTTGTGCTTACCGCTAAAATTATTCTGGGTAAAGTTAATTCCAAGCCATTCTCAGGGATTTCATTTCCGGTTTGAAGAAAAATACTTTGTGTTTGTTCATCCAAAGTAAAAACCCATGCGTTGAAGGTGGAAGTTACATCTCGAGCCATTAAACCAAAGGTGAAATGTTCATTTCTTTTATATTTCAATCCTGCATCAAGGCCAAAACCCCAAGAAGAGGCAAAGTTACCGACCTTGCGATAAATCACTTTTGCACTGCCACCTAGACTCAAACCTGGCGCTTTCAGTTTTCTAGCATAACTACCAAAAAAGGCGTAATCACCTGCTGAAAATGAGCTTACATTGTCATAATTAATTGCCCCATTATTGTCGATTAGTTGTGTGGTATTTGGAATATCATCCACACCAAAACGAATAAATCCAATCCCCAAGGCACTTTTTTCATCAATGGCATGGGCCACAGCCAAATAATCATACTTCGCTATTCCCGCAAAATATTCAGAATGCATAAATGAAACTTCTGCCCATTTATTTACACCAACAAGTCCTGCTGGATTCCAATAAAGTGCATTTGCATCATCAACATCAGCAACCACACTATTACCCATTCCATAGGCCTCCGCTCCAACTCCAAGGTTTAAAAACTCATTTGAATATTTAGGTGCAATATTTTGACCGTACAAACTTGAAATCAAAGAGAAAGCAAACAAGATAAAGGTTACTTTTACGGGCATAGAACTAATTTAATATTAATAACAACAGAATTCGTTAAAAATTGTGTTCTTTGTATTTGAAGATTTATAGTAATTTATAGTTTCAAAGATACAGAACAAGTATTGATTTTATATCATGTTAGTTTAAAGTCTATGTTTAATATTGCAAATATACTTACAAGCATGAACCTCATATGCGGTATGCTGTCTATATTATTTTGTTTTAGCGGATATTTGGACTTTGCTGTATATGCCATTTTTTTAGGGGCGTTGTTTGATTTTATGGATGGCTTCGTAGCGAGAAAATTCAATCTGATCAGTGATTTAGGTAAACAGTTAGATTCCTTGTCAGACCTCGTCACCTTCGGCGTAGCTCCTGGGTTTCTGATGTTTTTTATGATTATTTTGGGTGTTGACTCCAGTCCTTTAATTGAAGCTTCTTCAAAAAATCAAACATTCTATGAATATTACGTGATACAGGAATTTTTCACATGGGTTAATGCAACCTTTTATAATATACCGAATAAATTTGATGCAAGCATTAAATACCTTCCCTTTATGGCATGCCTTATTCCGTTTTTTGCATTGTTTAGGTTAGCTAAATTCAATATTGACAAACAACAAACCAAAAATTTTATTGGTTTCCCAACACCATTAACAGCTATTATTTTTTCTTTTTTTCCGCTTTACTTTTCAATACATATGGAAAGCTGGAGTAACGAACTTGCATTGGTACATATTGCTTTTGATTGCTACGCACTCGCAATTATTGTTTTATTATTTTCGTCTTTTATGCTATTGCCCTTACCCCTGATGTCTTTAAAAATTGAAAAAACGAACCCCAAGGAAAATCAACTGAAATTATTTTTTGTTCTCATTTCGCTCATAAGTATTCCGTTTTTGAAGGTGCTGTCTATCCCATTTATCTTAACTTTGTATTTTCTAGTTTCAATCTATCATTCATTCAAAATAACTAAAGATGAAATTTAAAGCCGAAATTGATGTCATGCCGCTAGATGCGCTACTAGACCCTCAGGGTAAAGCAGTAAGTAGCTCAATGGGAAATGTTGGACTCCCTGAAATAGATGGCGTTCGAATTGGTAGACACATCAGACTATTTGTGGAAGCAGGATCTTATGAAATTGCTGAACAAAAAGTAGATGAGGCATGTAAAAAAATCCTCGCAAATCAAATTATGGAGAGCTACACTTTTAGCTTGTCAAAAGCATAAAATGTCCCAGAGGGATTTTTGCACATTTAACCCAAAAAACAATACTTTTAATGCCCAAAGGTATATCTGCCATTCCATTGATGAAGTGGATCAAATGATCTCTGGAGTTTCGACAGCATATAACTTACTTGCGGATAAGACAAATCGAGAGATACATGATTTACTGCTGTTGATTAAGCAGAATTTGATTTCAATAAAGGAGGAGATTGCCTCAGTTTATCTTGAAGAAAGTGGCTTAAGTATTGATCGTTTTGAGACAGAATTTAAGCGAACCATATTTCAGCTTGAACTGTTTTCCAAATATATAATATCATCAGACTATATTTCTAAAATAAACCGGGAGCAGATATTAAATAAAAAACGTCTAGAAAAGAGAATAATAGGGCTTGGGCCCGTGCTTGTTCTAGGTGCTAGTAATTTCCCTTTGGCATATTCTACTATCGGTGGCGATAGTGTTGCTGCTTTGGCTGCAAAAAACCCCGTAATCGTCAAAGCCCATCCTTTCCATGTTGGTACGAGTTCTTTGGTTGCTAGTGCAGTGCAAAAAGCAATAAGCCTTCTTGAATTCCCTGAACACACGTTTTCTCATGTCATTGATGACGGATACGAACTGGCTACATATCTAGCAAAGCATAACGAAATTAAAGCAATTGGATTCACAGGGAGCCAAAAAGGAGGCGAAGCATTTTTAAAAATTTCCAATAATCGTAATTTCCCCATACCGGTCTTTGCAGAGATGGGCAGTGCAAATCCAGTTGTTATTATGGAATCTGCTTTGAAAGAAGAAAAAGAAATACTGATTCCTAAAATAACGTATTCAATCTGCAATGATTCGGGCCAATTTTGTACCAAACCAAGTTTGTTTTTTATTCCAACTAATAATTCCAAGGACTTTATAGAAAAACTCAAAGAATCGATATTTGCCTTTAAGGCACAACCAATGCTGCATCCGAGTTTACAAAAGGAATTCGAAAAAAAGACGGCGCGTTTAAATGAAACTTTTGGTAAGGAAAGTTTTTTTCAAAGTAATCCGTCAAATATACATACACATTTCCCAAAAAAGTCAATGCTTTATACAACATGTGCATCACTCTTTACATTTCCTTTTTTACAAGAAGAAATATTTGGACCACATACTACTATATTTTGCTATTCAAACCATAAGGAATTAATACATACTCTTCATGAATTAAATGGTCAATTAACTTTCTCGATTTTTGGCTCAAAAGAAAAAGACGGAACAATTTTCGATCAATTGATTTCTGTGGGCGCGGAAAAAGCAGGAAGAATCATATTTAATGACCTACCAACGGGTGTTGAGGTTGGTGCCTCGATGCAGCATGGCGGACCTTACCCTGCCAGTTCTGACAGCCGCTTTACGGCAGTTGGAACAGACAGTATTGCACGATTTCAAAGAAGCGTAACATTTCAAGATTTCCGCATTTGATAAAAAGATTACTTTTGTAAAAAATGACTTCATGGAAGAAAATGAGAATTCAAATGACTACAAAAACATCTATCTAGGAGCGATTATACTCTTGGTTCTAGGATTAGGCACTATGACCTTTCTGTGGTCAAAAATACGGAATGAAGCTAAGGAAAGTGCACACATTAATCTCAAATATCAAGATACTTTGCAAGGCATGAATAAGATGCTGAAAGGATATATTGGCGATATGTCAACCGATTTGAAGTCTGACTTCAAAAAAATGCTCAGTACATACGACCGTCTGTTAGAAAAAGATGCTTCAAAATCCGATAGTCTGAATGCACAGAAAATAAAAATTCAAGCACAAATTGAGAAAATTGAAAAACTTCAACGCAGCAAAAATTTCTCGGCTGCACAAATTCTAAAACTTAAAGAGGAAAATGAAAGTCTCAGAGGTATTATGAGGAGCTACGTTGTTCAAATAGATTCATTAAATACGTTAAACTTACAGCTAGAGCTGGACTTATCGGAAACTACGAAAAATTTGAACCGAACAACCGAGGAGAGAGATCAATTCAAACAAGAGGTTGAGGAAAAAACTGAGCAAATTAAAATAGGTTCAAAGCTCACTGCTTACAATTTTAATTCAGGGGCTCTAAAATCAGCTTTAAAAACAAAATCAACGGTGAGGGCGCGTCAAGCGGCGCAGCTTCAATCATCCTTTACAATTTCTGAGAACCCAATCGCAAGTCCAGGGAAAAAAGTTATATACATGCAAATTAAAGGACCCTCAGGAAAAACGCTCCAAAGAATGTCCAGCTACTTATTGGTAGCAAAAAGTGGAGCAGTTCCCTACACTGAGAAAAAGGAAATTGACTACCAAAATAAGGCCATTGACATATCAATCTACTATGATATTCGGGAAGAAAGTCTATCGAAAGGAAATTATAAAGTAAATATATTTTGTGATGAGAACCTTATAGGTTCGGATAGTTTTACCTTAAAGTAATATGAAAGAAGGACACGTAAACTGTAATTTAGACCAAAAAGGTCTAGCAACCATCGAATTTGGTCACCCATCAAGTAACTCGCTACCTGGTGAAATACTCAGTAAAATTGCAAATGCCATAACTGAAGTAAGTAATGACAAAAATTGTAAGTTAATTTTATTAAAATCCTCCGGTAATAAGGTGTTTTGTGCAGGTGCTAGTTTCGACGAGCTTATTGCAATTGAATCTATTGAAGATGGAAAGATTTTTTTTTCCGGATTTGCAAAAGTGATAAACGCCTGCAGAACTTCAACCAAACTTATTATTGGAAGGATTCAAGGAAAAGCTGTGGGTGGAGGAGTTGGAATTGCCTCTGCAGTTGATTATGCTTTTGCGACTGAATCAGCATCAGTAAAACTGTCAGAACTAGCCGTTGGAATTGGCCCCTTTGTAGTGGGCCCCGCTGTGGAACGAAAAATTGGTCTCTCTGCAATGAGTCAACTAGCCATCAACGCGACAGCATGGAGAAGCGCAAGATGGGCGGAGAAAAAAGGTCTTTATGCAAATGTCTTCGAAGACATCCATCAAATGGATGAGGGTATCGCTAAACTTGTTGAAAAACTAACTTCTTCAAACCCATTAGCAATGGAACACCTGAAGCGTGTATTTTGGAAGGGAACAGAGCATTGGGATCAGTTATTATCCGACCGCGCAGAAATAAGCGGAAGACTTGTACTGAGTGACTTTACAAAGAATGCGATACAGTCATTTAAAAAAACTTAAAATCATTTCGTATTTTTTTTTCTTTTCGTTTGTTCATATTCATATTAATTATATCTTTGCACCCCTAATTTGCGCTTTTTATGAGCATTTAAATCGATAAACGTGGATACATTAAGTTATAAAACGATTTCAGGAAACTTGGCAACCGCTAATAAAAAGTGGTTCGTTGTTGATGCAGACAATCAAACGGTAGGAAGACTTGCCAGCAAAGTTGCAAAGATTATTCGAGGTAAATATAAAACCAACTACACTCCGCACGCAGATTGTGGGGATAACGTTATTATAATTAACGCAGAAAAAGTTTCTTTCTCAGGAGCGAAGCTGAAAGATAAAGAATACGTTCGCTATTCAGGTTATCCAGGAGGACAACGATTCACAGCTGCGGAAGATCTTTTGAGAAAGCACCCTGAAAGATTAATTGAAAAAGCAATAAAAGGTATGTTGCCTAAGAACACGTTGGGTCGACAATTGTACAGGAATTTAAAAGTTTACACTGGAGCAGAGCACAATCATGAAGCTCAGAAACCAACAGTATTAAACCTAGATACGGTTAAATAAGTATTATGGAAACAATCAATGCATTAGGAAGAAGAAAGACAGCAGTTGCACGAGTTTATCTATCGAAAGGTAAAGGAGTGATTACTGTAAATAATAAAAAAGCACAAGAGGTATTCCCTACAGACGTTTTGCAGTCAAAACTAGTTCAGCCATTCGCGCTGACCGATACTGTAGGAAAATATAATGTGAATGTTAATGTAAGTGGAGGAGGAATCAACGGTCAGGTTGAAGCCATTCGCTTAGGTATATCAAGAGCTTTGGTTGAAGTTCTTGAAGACAATAAAGTTGCATTAAAGGAAGAAGGTCTTATGACCAGAGATCCTCGAATGGTTGAGCGTAAGAAACCAGGTCAACCAAAAGCGAGAAAGAAATTCCAGTTCTCAAAGCGTTAATCGCCGACTGGAAGGGTTTAGTATCCAAGCACTATTGTAATGGCATTAGCCCCCAATTGTGCTGATAAATATAGGAACGTAAACAAATATATATGTCAAAATTATCTTTTAAAAAATTGTTAGATGCAGGTGTTCACTTTGGTCACCTGAAAAGAAAGTGGAACCCAGCTATGGCCCCTTATATTTTCGAAGAGAAAAAGGGAATTCATATTATCGACTTGAATAAAACCATTGCTCATTTAGATCAAGCGAATGCCGCAGTAAAACAAATCGCAAAATCAGGAAAGAAAATACTTTTTGTTGCAACTAAAAAACAAGCCAAGGATATCGTTGCAGAGCGAATTCAAAATGTGAATATGCCATTTGTTACCGAAAGATGGTCGGGTGGTATGTTAACAAATTTTCAAACAACGAGAAAGTCTATCCGTAAAATGACCTCCATAGACAAAATGAAGTCAGATGGTACATGGGATACTCTAAACAAAAGAGAAAAGCTGTTTAAAACACGGCAAAGAGAGAAATTAGAAAAAACATTTGGTTCTATTTCCGATATGACGCGCCAGCCTGCTGCAATTTTCATAGTTGATATTTTAAAAGAACATATCGCTCTTGCTGAAGCAAGAAGACTAAATATTCCCACTTTTGCATTGGTGGACACAAATTCCAATCCGAAACTAGTCGACTTTCCAATTCCTGCAAATGACGATGCTAGTAAAGCAATTACCATCATTATTGATGAAATTTGCAAATCTATACAAGAAGGCTTAGAAGAAAGAAAGTCTCTCAAGGACAATCCAGAAGCCTCCACGAAAGAGAAGGGTATTGAAGAAAAAATAGAAGAAACGACTGAATCGAAAGCAGAAGCAGTTACTGAGGTTAAATCAGTAGCATCTAAGAAAGATCAATCGAAAGCTGAGAAAGCTTCTGGAAATATTACAGCTCCTGTAAATGAACAAGTGGAAACTGAAGAAGTTACCGAAGTAAAAGTAGAAGCATCTGACGAGGAAGACTCAAAGTCTGAGAAAGTACCGGCGAAAAAAGCGACTACTAAAAAACCAGCGGCAAAGAAAGCTGAAACCACAGAAAAGGAAGCAAAATCCAAAAAAGCACCAGCGAAAAAAGCTACGGCTAAAAAAGCGCCAGTGAAAAAAGCTACCGCGAAAAAACCGGTAGCAAATAAAAAAACAGCGGCCAAAGCTGAACAAGAAGACAAATAATCCAAAACTGAATAAAATGGCAATAAAAGCTTCAGAAGTTAATAAACTTCGACAACAAACAGGAGCCGGAATGATGGACTGCAAAAATGCTCTCGTCGAAACCAACGGCGATTTTGAAGCAGCAGTTGATGTTCTACGAAAAAAAGGACAAAAAATTGCTGCCAAAAGAGGTGGCAATGATGCAAAAGAGGGTGTTATTATAGCTCAATCTAGTAATGATTCAAAAGCAGGTGTGATTGTAACATTAAATTGTGAGACAGATTTCGTAGCAAAAAATAATGGTTACGTAGAGTTAGTTCAATCCTTGGTTAACTTGGCATTAGAAAAGCTTCCAAAATCTTTAGATGAGCTCAAAACGTTAGCCTACAATGAGAAACTTTCTGTGAATGAAAAAATTACAGAACAAATTGGTGTTTTAGGTGAAAAATTAGACTTATCCGCATATACATTAGTAGAGTCTGATCGGGTTGTTGCTTACAATCATCCAGGAAACCAGCTCGCGACTCTGGTAGCACTAAATAGCGGCTCTGAAGTAGCAGAAGATGCGGGTAAACAAGTGGCAATGCAGGTTGCAGCCATGAACCCTTTAGCTGTTAATAAAGATGGAATCGATTCAAAAACAATTGAAAGAGAAATTGAAGTGGGTAAAGATCAAGCGATTCAGGAAGGTAAACCGGCTGAAATGGCTGAAAAAATAGCATTGGGTAGATTAAATAAATTTTTCAAAGAGAATACACTTCTTGGCCAACAATTTGTACGGGACAATAAAATCACTGTTGAACAATTTTTGAATAATTCGGAAAAAGGTTTAACTGTTTCTGATTTT
>MDTC01123176.1_pt1 | contig 20858 bp, 17 predicted proteins | sample 811181 | NCBI WGS metagenome assembly MDTC01 (sample SAMN05326644, study PRJNA326480) | marine metagenome | isolation source: seawater | place: Pacific Ocean: North | collected 2011 | reverse complement strand
TCATTAATTACTATAACTTTGCAGTAGAAAAAAAAAAATTGAGTCGCATGTATTTCAGATTGAATTAGTAAAAAGATTCAATGAAGTCTTTGAGTTAGTTTTTTCTTCTAAAAAATTTTTTTCTAGGTTTACTAAAAAAAATAAAACAAGTACCTACGTATTTGGTCTTCCTGGTGGTGGCAAGACCTATATAGCTAACATTTTTTTGAAATTTTTAAAAGAAAATAATTTAGAAAAAAAAATTTTAAGAGTTCATTTTCAAGAATTTATGTCAATGGTACATAAACAAGTTAATTTACTTAGAGAAGAAAAATCTAAAAAACCTTTAGAAAAAATTGCTACTAAAATATCAAAAAAATATAAATTAATTTGTTTTGATGAGCTGGAAATAATAGATATCGCTGATGCAATGATAGTTTCAAAGTTGTTTAAAGCGTTACTTGAAAAGAATATTTGTTTTATAATAACATCAAACTTTATACCAAAAGATTTGTACAAACATGGCCTTCAAAGAGATCAATTTGCTCCATTTATAAATATCATTGAAACAAGGATGTGTTTAGTAAAAATAAATAATAATCTTGACCTTAGAGAAAAAGAAAAAAAAAATTTTAAGAATTTTTTTTACAAGTATCCTTTGAATAAAAATTCTCATAATGCATTTTATAATATTTTAAATTCACTACAAAAAAACTACAAATTCAAGACTACATCAATTAAATCTCTAGGAAGAAATTTAGTTTTTGATAAGACACTAAATAAAATAGTTGTAGTTGATTTTAAATTCATTTGTTCTTACAAGTTTTCACCAAACGATTATATTGCAATGTCAGGAGTTTTCGAATGGTTTTTAATTGATGATGTTCCTGTTTTAGATAAGAATATGTATAATGAGGCAAGGAGATTTATTACCTTAATTGATATTATTTATGAAAAAAAAAATAACCTAGTTATAAGAGCGGAGAAAAATATAGAAGACATTTTTATTTTAAAAAAAAATAAAGAACTTCCATTTCTTAGAACAGCTTCTAGAATAAAGGAAATGACTACAAAAGCTTGGGTTAAAAATAGAAAAGGAGAATAAAGTGGCAAGAAAAAAAATCAGTTTAATAGGAGCAGGAAATATAGGAGGTACTTTAGCTCATCTTATTGGATTAAAAGAATTAGCAGATGTTATTTTATTAGATATTGCTAAAGGTATACCACAAGGTAAAAGTTTAGATATTGCCGAATCTTCACCAGTAGATGGATTTGATGTTGACCTGACTGGTTCAAATAACTTTTCTAGAATTAAAAACTCCGATGTAATAATCGTTACCGCAGGGTCTCCAAGAAAGCCTGGCATGTCTAGAGATGATTTAATTGAAATTAATTTAAAAGTAATGAAAAACGTTGGTGAGGCTATAAAAAAATATAGTCCAGGGTCCTTTGTCATATGTATAACTAACCCGCTAGATGCAATGGTTTGGGCTTTAAGAGAGTTTTCTAAATTGCCACATCAAAAGGTAGTTGGTATGGCTGGAGTTTTAGACAGTGCAAGGTTTAGATATTTTATTGCAAATCATATGAAAGTTTCAGTTGAAGATGTATCTGCATTTGTATTAGGTGGTCATGGAGACACAATGGTCCCATTGGTAAGGTTTTCTAATGTAGGAGGCATCCCCCTTCCAGAATTAGTTAAAATGAAATTAATAGATAATAAAAGTGTAAATAAAATTGTTGAAAGAACAAGATCAGGAGGAGGAGAGATAGTTAGCTTATTAAAAACTGGGTCAGCATTCTATGCACCAGCTTCGTCTGCTTTAGCTATGGCTGAGTCTTTTTTAAAGGATAAAAAAAGAATATTGCCTTGTGCGGCATTTTTGAATGGAGAGTATGGTGTTAAAAATTTCTATGTAGGTGTACCTGTTATTATAGGTAAAAAAGGAGTAGAAAAAGTCATTGAAGTAAAACTAAACTCAGAAGAAAAGAAAATGTTTGTCAAATCAGTAAAATCAGTTAAAAATCTTATTAATATAGTAAAAAAAATAAAAACAAAAATCTAAAATGAATATACATGAATATCAAGCTAAAAACTTATTTAGAGAATACGGCCTTAACATTCTTAAAGGAAACGTTGCGTTTTCTTCTGAAGAGGCAGTTGATATAGCAAAAAAAATTGATTCTGCTAAATGGGTAGTTAAAGCTCAAATTCATGCCGGTGGCAGAGGAAAAGGAGGAGGGATAAAAATTGCCAACTCTTTGAAAGAAGTTAAAGAACTATCTGAGTCTATTTTAGGAATGAATCTGGTAACACCACAAACTGGTGCAAAAGGAAAAAAAGTTCTTAAAGTTTATATAGAGCAAGCATGTGAAATAAAAAAAGAATTTTATTTAGGTATAGTCCTAGATAGATCCAAAGGGAAGTTTGTAATGATGGCTTCTACAGAAGGGGGTATGGATATTGAGAAAGTTGCAGAAGAGACACCAGAAAAAATATTTAAGGTTTTGATAGATCCATCAGAAGGAATAAAAGATTATCAAATAAGACAGCTAGGCTTTAATTTACTCTTACCTAAGGAGGCTTTGAAAAGTTTTTCAAAACAAGTTAATTTATTATCTAAGTTGGCAAGTGAAAAAGATTTTACTTTAGTGGAAATTAACCCTTTAATCTTAACAAATCAAAATGAAGTAATGGCATTGGATGCCAAAGTAAATATTGATGATAATGCTTTATTCAGAAATCAAGACTTAAAGGATCTTCTTGATGAAACAGAAGTAGATCCAAAAGAATTGGAAGCTGAGAAATATGATCTTAGCTATGTTAAGCTTGATGGTAAAATAGGTTGTATGGTTAATGGAGCTGGATTAGCAATGGCAACTATGGATATTATAAAATTAAAAGGTTCTTCACCAGCTAACTTTCTTGATGTAGGAGGAGGTGCTTCCAAAGAAAAAGTTAAAGGGGCTTTTCAAATAATTATTTCTGATAAGGATGTAGAGGCAATATTGGTAAATATTTTTGGAGGAATAATGAGGTGTGATATTATTGCAGAAGGAATTGTCGAAGCAGCAAAAGAAATTAATCTAAATAAACCGTTAGTTGTGAGGCTAGAGGGAACTAATGTAGAAGAAGGTAAAAAAATTTTACAAGAGTCTAATTTAGATATTATTGCTGCTTCTGATTTAGAGGAGGCTGCTGAAAAAATAGTTAAAGTAGTAGAAGGTAACTAAAAAAATATGTCAATTTTAATAAATAAAGTTACAAAAGTAATTTGTCAGGGATTTACTGGGTCTCAGGGAACTTTCCATTCTGAGCAGGCAATTCAATATGGGACTAATTTGGTCGGGGGAGTAACTCCTAATAGAGGAGGAGAAAAACATTTGGGATTGCCTGTATTTAATACAGTTATAGAAGCTAAAGAAAAAACTGATGCTAATGCTACTGTTATCTATGTTCCTCCACCATTTGCTGCAGATGCTATCCTAGAGGCTATAGATTCTGAAATAGAACTAATAGTTTGCATTACTGAAGGAATTCCTCAACATGATATGACTAAGGTTTATAATAAGTTATTACAATCAAAAAGTAGGCTTGTAGGCCCTAATTGTCCTGGAGTGATTACTCCTGAAGAATGTAAAATTGGAATTATGCCAGGGCATATTCATTCAAAAGGTAATGTAGGAATAGTTTCTAAATCAGGCACCTTAACTTATGAAGCAGTATATCAAACCTCGCAAATAGGGCTTGGACAGTCTTCATGTATAGGTATAGGAGGAGATCCTATTCCTGGTACAAACTTCATAGACATTATAGACCTATTCCTTAAAGATAGCGAAACTAGTTCTATTATTATGATAGGCGAAATTGGAGGTAATGCAGAAGAAGATGCTGCAGATTTTATAAAAAAATCTAAAATTAAAAAACCTATGGTTGCGTTTATAGCAGGGTTAACAGCACCTAAAGGAAAAAGAATGGGCCATGCTGGTGCAATAATAGCTGGTGGTAAAGGTACAGCAGAAGATAAAATAGAAGCATTAAAATCAGCGGATGTAAAAATCTCTATGTCACCTGCTTTAATGGGAAAAACACTTTATGAATTGTTGAAATGAGGAGATAGTGACACAGCAATCTAATCTAAACGTAATTAAAAATTATTATGAAATTTTTCTAAATCAACCTGAAGATTTAGATAAAAAATGGAGAATATTTTTTGAGGATTTAGATAGTGAAGCTTCTGAATTTTTAAAAAATAATAGCTTTAATGATGAACTTTCAAGTAAGTACAATAAAAAACATATTAAACATGATTATAAAGAAAACGAATATACTACTAATTCACTAAGAGCCAGACTTTTAATCCGAGCATACAGAATAGCCGGTCACTTGAAGGCAGATTTAGATCCACTTAATTTGGCTGAAAAAAAATATATCCCTGATTTAGATCCAAAAACTTATGGTTTGAATGATAGTGAAATGGAAAAAGAAGTTTTTATAGATGGGGTATTTGGTATTAATGAGATAAGACTAGATGAATTAATAAAAATACTAGAAAAATATTATTGTGGAAAAATTGGAACACAGTTTATGCATATTCAAGATAAAGAGCAAAGAGATTGGATTATGGATAAAATAGAAAATATAAAACCCGAAGAAATATTTACAGATAAAGGAAAGAAAGCTATTTTGGAGAGACTTACAGCAGCAGAATTCTTTGAAACCTTTTTAGATAAAAAATATACAGGTACAAAAAGATTCGGGTTAGAGGGAGGAGAGTCACTTATTCCTGCTTTAGAACAAATACTAAAATATGGTGGGAAAAATGGAATTGAAGAAGTAGTGTTAGGAATGCCACATAGAGGAAGATTAAATGTTTTGGCTAATTTTATGGGAAAGCCTTTTTCTGCTATTTTTTCAGAATTTCAAGGTAATGCATCTAATCCAGATGATGTACAAGGTTCTGGTGACGTAAAATATCATTTGGGAACTTCTTCTGACAGAAGCTTTGAAAATATTAATGTTCATTTATCATTAACTGCTAATCCTTCCCATCTAGAGGCAGTAAACCCTGTAGTTGTAGGAAAGGTTAGGGCAAAGCAAGACCAAAAAAATGATGTTGATAGAAAAAAAGTTGTGGGGTTGTTGATGCATGGAGATGCAGCTTTTTCTGGACAAGGCTTAGTACCTGAAACATTAGATTTATCAGGCCTTAAAGGTTATAAGACAGGAGGTACTATACACTTTATAGTAAACAATCAAATTGGATTTACTACTAGCCCAACCTTCTCAAGATCAGGACCATATTGTTCAGACGTGGCATTAATGGTTGAAGCCCCAATCTTTCATGTGAATGGAGACGATCCTGAAGCTGTTGTATACGCTGCTAGAATTGCTACTGAGTTTAGACAAAAATTTAATAAAGATGTAGTGATAGATATGTTTTGTTATAGAAGACAGGGACACAATGAAAGTGATGAACCAGCTTTTACGCAACCTCTAATGTATGAAAAAATTAGAAGTCATCCTACAACTAGAGAGATTTATGCTAGCAAACTAATTGATGAAAAAGTACTTGATAAGAATGAGGTTGATAAGCTTTTGGAAGAATGGTCAGAGAAATTAGAAAAAGATTTAGAGGTAGGAAAAAATTATAAACCTAATAAAGCCGATTGGTTGGAGGGGTCATGGACAGGTTTTGAGTCAAAAGGTATAGTCAAGCCTAATATTATTACAGGACTACCCTTAAAGACTTTAAAAGAATATGGGGTAAAACTTGCTAAAATTCCTCAGGGGTTTGAAGTTAATAGAAAAGTGCAAAGAGTTTTGCAGAAAAGATTAAAAACAATTTCTGATGGAAAAGATATTGATTGGGCATGTGCGGAGTCTCTAGCTTTTGCATCTCTTCTCTATGAGGGAGTAAATGTGCGATTATCAGGACAAGATTGTGGAAGGGGAACTTTTTCTCAAAGACATGCAATTTTAGTTGATCAAAAAAGTGAAAAAAAATTTTCTACTTTAAATAATTTTTTACAAAATGGAAGCAGAGTTGAAATAGTAGACAGCCCTCTTTCTGAGGCTGCTGTTTTAGGTTTCGAATATGGTTATACATTAGCAGACCCCAATACTTTAGTTCTCTGGGAGGCTCAGTTTGGTGATTTTGCGAATGGAGCCCAATTAATTATTGATCAATTCATAGTGTCCGGAGAGTCAAAATGGTTAAGAATGTCAGGAGTAACAATTCTTCTTCCCCATGGATATGAAGGGCAAGGACCAGAACATTCGTCAGCTAGAATAGAAAGATACTTGCAGATGGCTGCAGAAGATAATATTCAAGTTGTAAATTGTACTACTCCAGCAAACTATTTTCATGTCCTGAGAAGACAAATGTTAAGAAAGTTTAGAAAGCCATTAATTATCTTTACTCCAAAGTCATTACTTAGAAAGAAAGAAGCAGTCTCAAAATTAGATGATATGGGCGAAAACAAAAAGTTTAAAAAAATTATAGTAGATGGTGAAAATAAAAATATTAAGAAAGTGATTTTTTGTTCAGGAAAAATATTTTATGACATAAGAGAAAAGATTAATAACGAACAACTCTCGACTACTTTAATTATCAGAATAGAACAACTCTATCCTTTTCCTAGTGATCTTTTAATAGAAGAATTAAAGAAATGTGAAAATGCAAGTTTTTTTTGGTGCCAAGAAGAACCAAAAAATATGGGGCCATGGTACTTTATACAACCACTATTAATTAAACTGCTTAACGATGCCAAAGTAAATAATCAATACTTAAAATATGTAGGGCGAAAAGAGTCTGCATCTACAGCAACTGGATTATTTAAAAAGCACCTTGAAGAACAAGACAAAATTATAGAAACTTTATTTGACAGCAAATCATGAAAAAAATAGAAATACAAGTTCCTTCCTTAGGGGAGTCAATTACAGAAGCAACCGTAGCAAAATGGTTTTTTAAAAAAGGAAACAAGGTAAAAAAAGACGACATCTTATTAGAGCTTGAAACAGATAAAGTTTCTCAAGAAATCTATGCAGCAGATAGTGGAACATTGTTTGAAGTTTTTTTTCAAGAAGGAGATGATGTTAATATCGGTGATACCTTAGGTTCTATTCAACTATTAGATCAAGAATTAGCTAGTAAAGATAAAGAAGAAGAAAAAAAAGTTAAAAATAATAATGAAGATAAGAAATCTGTTTCAGAATTAATAGTTCCATCTTTAGGAGAGTCTATTACTGAAGCTACGATAGGAAAATGGATGAAAAGTTTAGGGCAAGAAGTATTCAAAGGAGAACCTTTAGTAGAAATAGAAACTGATAAAGTTACACAAGAACTTTATGCAGAAGATAATGGAATTATAAAAGAACTTTTGTTCAAAGAGCAAGAAGAGGTGAAAATTGGAGAAGTGATAGCAATATTAGAATTGAAAGATACTCTAGTAAACTCTAAAAAAGATTTTTCTGAAAAAAGTAAAGTTAATGAAGATAAAAGAAGTATAAGTAAGATAACCGCAGAGAAAAAATCAGAAACTGAGATATTAGATAACGATTTGGATCCAACAGCGGTAAAAAGAACTGGTATAGGTAATAAAGTTACTATGTTAGATTTAGTAGAATTTTCTAATGATCTATCTTTTTCTCCAGCTGCGAAAAAAAATATAAGAGAAAAAAATGTAAATATTAATGATTTACAAAGCGCTAATAGGGTAACAAAAATGGATTCATTAGATTCTTTTAAAAATTTTTCACAAGAAGACAATGAAGCATTAGAAAGCACAGATAATGTAAAACCGCTCAGCAAGTTAAGACAAAGTATAGCGAGTAGATTGAAACAAGCACAAAATACAGCCGCAATGCTTACAACATTTAATGAAATTGATATGTTTAAAATAATAGAAATTAGAAAAAAATATAAAGATAAGTTTTTAGAAAAGCATGGCGTAAAGCTTGGGTTTATGTCTCTTTTTACAAAAGCAGCAATAACAGTTTTAAAAGAGATACCTGAAATAAATGCTGAAATAAAGGAAAGCTCTATTATATATAAAAATAGATATGATATAGGTATTGCTGTGGGTACAGAAAGAGGTCTTTATGTTCCTGTAATTAGAAATGCTGATAAAATGTCATTTGCAAATATTGAAAGTGAAATATTAAAATATGGAAAAATGGCAAAAGAAAATAAACTGACTATGGAACATATGAAAGATGGAACTTTTACTATATCAAATGGAGGTGTCTATGGATCAATGTTATCAACACCTATTTTAAATGCACCTCAGTCAGGAATATTAGGTCTTCATAACATAGTAAAAAGACCCTGGGTAGTAAATGGTCAAATAGAAATTAGACCTATTATGTATGTTGCACTTACATATGATCATAGAATAGTAGATGGTAAAGAAGCCGTAACATTTTTAGTGCGAGTAAAGGAAATTATTGAAAATCCAGAACAAATGATGTTTGACTTATGAATACTGAAAAACAGTATGATTTGATAGTAATTGGAGGGGGTCCTGGAGGATATGTGGCTGCAATAAGGGCAGCTCAACTATCGCTTAGAGTACTTTGTATTGAAAAAAGAAAGTCTTTAGGTGGTACGTGTCTAAACGTTGGGTGTATACCATCAAAGACTTTATTGCATTCATCATACTTATATAACTTAAGCAAGAAACATTTTGTTGATATTGGCATAGATATAAAAGGAGAAGTCAAAGTAGACCTGAATAAGATGATGAGAAATAAGTCTGATGCGGTAAAAAAATTGACTGACGGTATAGAGTTTTTGTTTAAGAAAAATAATGTTTCTTTTTTAGAAGGGTCTGCAAAAATTGTTGAAAATAATACAGTGTCTGTTAATGGTGAAAGGTTTAATGCTAAAAATATTTTGATCGCAACTGGATCTGTCCCATCAAACATTGAAAATGTTGAAATAGATGAAATAGATATAGTTTCATCTACAGGTGCTTTGGAGTTTAAAAGTGTTCCAGAAAATTTGGCTGTAATTGGGGGAGGGTATATAGGGTTAGAGCTAGGATCAGTTTGGAAAAGGCTAGGATCTAATGTCACAATTATAGAATTTTCTGAAAATATTGTTCCAACTATGGATACAGATACAGCTGGTATTTTTTTTAAAACCTTGAAAGGTCAAGGGTTAAAATTTTTGCTTAATACTGGTGTTGAGAAAGCAAAAAAGAAAAGCAATAAAGTTTTTTTAGATTGTTTAAATAATATTGAAAATATTAGAGAAGAATTATCTTTTGATAAAGTATTGGTGTCTGTAGGCAGACGACCATACCATGACGGACTAGGTATAGAAGAATTAGGAATTAAAATTAATAAAAAAAATAATACAATAGAAGTTGATAATAACTTTCAAACTTCTGTTCCTAATATTTTTGCTATAGGAGATGTCATTGAAGGCCCAATGCTTGCACATAAAGCAAGCGCTGAAGGACATATTTTTGCTGAAAGGATTGCTGGAAATAATCCAGTTTTAAACTATGGCTGCATACCCGCTGTAATTTATACTGAGCCAGAAGTTGCCTGGGTTGGTCCAACGGAAAAAGAATTGCAAGAAAAGGGTATTGAATACAAAAAAGGAGTTTTTCCTTTTACAGCTAATGCTAGAGCTAAAACTACAGGAGACACTGAAGGAAATATAAAAATATTATCACACCCTAGAAATGATAAGATAATAGCGGTTCATATTATAGGGGCTCATGCAGGGGAATTAATTGGAGAGGCAGCTACTGCTTTAGAGGCTGGACTAAGTGCAGAGGACATAGCATTGATTTGTCATGCTCATCCTACTTTATCAGAGTCTATGAAGGAAGCTGCATCATTAGCATCTATAGGAAAGACCTTGCATTTCTAGCAAGCTTTTCAAAAGCTTATCTTTGCTCTGGGATGAGTTTTATTATATGTTTGATTTACGAATTGGTTAGAAACTTTCAGATAATGTTGAGTAGTAGAAAGACTTGAATGCCCCAACATTAACTGAAGTGTTCTTAAGTCAACTCCATTTTTCAATAAGTGCGTAGCAAAGCTATGTCTTAGTGAATGAGGAGTTACATTGATATCTAAGTCTAATTCGTTTCTCAAGTTATAAAAAAATTTTTGAAAGTATCTAGGAGTAATTTTTTTTCCATTAAAATTGATAAATATATTATTACAGTAACTCACTTTTATTTTAGATCTTTCCAATACCCATTCTGATAAAACTTTCTTTACTTGAGGAATGAGTGGTATTAGCCTTTCTTTTTTTCCTTTTCCTAAAATTACTATATAATCATTTTTAATATCATTAGTTTTTAATGATAAAGCTTCACTTATTCTAAGCCCAGCCCCCCATAAAAGTATAACAAATGCTTTATTTCTTAGTTTTACAATAGTATTTTTTTCTTCATTAATTCTAGCTATAAACTTTTTTATTTGGTTGTCAGACAATGGTCTGGGTAAACTTTTAGGAATTTTAGGAGAAGAAAGTTGGAATATCAAAGAATTTTCTAACTTTTTATTTAAAATACAGTAATTAAAAAAAGACTTTACACTGGCCCTTGCTCTAGCCAAGGATTTTGCTCCTATCAATATATTCTTAGAGCTTAAAAAAGAAATCCAAGATCTATAATCTTGGACTTTTAAATTATTTAATATTGATAAACTAACTTTATTGTCTTCATAATGTAATCTCAAAAAATTCAAAAAATATTTAAAATCATATCCATATGATAATGCAGTATTTTTAGAGAGATTTCTAAAGGTAAGCAACCATTTCTGCCAATCTTCATAAGTAGTAAATAATTTTTTATCTGATAATTCTTCAATGCTTTTAAAAGAATCTTTTAAATTTCTACTCAAAATTTTTGTCCGGTTTTCTTCCAGTCATTCATAAAGGTAGCTAATCCAACATCTGTTAAAGGGTGCTTTATCATTTGATATATAATATTAGGAGGAATGGTAGCAACATGAGCACCTGCAGACGCAACTTGTGATACTTGTAGAGGACTTCTTATTGATGCCGCTAATACTTCTGTCTTTATATCTTGTTTATGAATATTATAAATGTTTACTATATCCTTAATGAGATTTAAGCCAGGTGTACCTATGTCATCTAATCGACCTATAAAGGGTGATATGTAAGTAGCCCCAAGTTTTCCAGCAAGGAGTGCTTGTGAGGCAGAAAAACATAATGTCACGTTAACTTTTATATTACTGGAGCTTAGTTTTTTACAGGCTATCAATCCGTCTGCAGTAAGTGGCACCTTAACAACAATGTTGTTAGAAATTTTAGCTAATTCAATACCTTGATCTATCATATCTTGACTTTTTATGCTTGTAACTTCTGCAGAAATAGGTCCTTTAACTATAGAACTAATTTCTTTAATTACCTCTCTAAAGTCTTTTCCAGATTTGTATATTAAAGTAGGGTTTGTAGTAACTCCATCAACTAAACCAAGTTCAGATAGGGATTTAATTTCTTCAATCTCTGCGGTATCAATAAAAAATTTCATAGCACAAAAGTAAATTAAATATTATTATTTAAGAAAATGATAAAAAAAGAAAGAAAAAAAAAAGTCAAGATAACTACTATGATATTTTAGTAGCATCAAATATCAATCAAAATCTAACATATAAATCCTACAACCGATTGCAGGAAGGAATAATTGTACAGGTCACTTTAAGAAAAAAAAAAGTACTTGGGTTAATAATAAAAAAAATCAATAAGCCAAAAAGTAATTTTACAATTAAGGTAATTGAAAAAGAATATTTAAATAAAAAATTTAATAAAAATATAATTAATTTTTATAGTTGGTTGGTATATTATTATCATTTAAATGCAGGCTTAGCATTAAAGTTATTTTTACCAAATCAAAAAGTTATTGAGTTAGCTAAAACTGAAAAACTTTTTATAGCATATAAGAATTTTCAAGCAGGTTTAGGTAAAGCCGAAAATAATATTTTAAAATTTCTTTATTATAATCCAAAAACAAAACAAGAAATTATTAAAAAGCTTAAGGTTAAAAAAAATGTAATTGACTTTTTGAAGGAAAAAAATTTTATTTTGGAAAAGCAAAATAATTTATTGGAGCAAACTATAAGTTTTAAAAATATTTCACTAAAAAAACTTTCTCAAGATCAGATTGATGCTTATGAGAAGCTTAAAAGCAAGGTTAATATAAAAAATAAAAAACCTATTCTTTTAGATGGTGTTACTGGTTCAGGAAAAACTGAAATTTACTTTAAAGTTATTAAGGACATTTTAAATCTTAAAAAACAAATTTTAGTTATGTTGCCGGAAATAGCCTTAAGTCAACAATGGTTGGAAAGGTTCAAAGAAAGCTTTGGTTTTTATCCACTAGTTTGGAATTCAAAAGTAAAACTATCTGAAAAAAGAAAAATTTGGAATAAAGCTTTAACGCAAAAATCATTTGTTTTAGTTGGAGCAAGATCTTCATTATTTTTACCCTACAGTAATTTAGGACTAATAGTTATAGATGAAGAAAATGACCAATCTTTTAAGCAAGAAGAAGGTGTAATTTATAATGCAAGAGATATGGCTGTAGTGAAGGCAAAAATAGAAAAAATTAGCATTATTTTAGTTTCTGCTACACCGTCTCTGGAAACATATAAAAATTGTAAAGATCAAAAATATTTTTTGGTAAAAATAAAAAAAAGATTTAAGGGAAGCGATCATCCCATAATAAAAGTAATTGACATGAGGAAATCTAATTCCAACTTAATATCAGAAACATTAGAATTAGAACTAAATAAAAATATTAGAAAAAAGAAGCAATCTCTGATCTTAATTAATAGAAGAGGATATGCCCCTGTTTCGTTATGTGTAAGTTGTGGAGCAAAAAGGAAATGTAAGTATTGTGATGCGAGCTTAGTATATCATAAAGAAAGTAATTTTTTAATATGTCATCAGTGTGGTAGAAAAGAATTACTGGATGAAGAATGTACAAAATGTGGATCTAATAAATTTATTTTAGTAGGGGTGGGTATAGAAAAAGTATATGAAGAAGTTAGTAAAGTTTTTAAATCTGCAAAAATAATTAAACTTTCTTCAGATAGTATGGATAGAGAAAACTTTGCTAAGACTTTAGAGCAGATAGAGCAAAGCAAAGTAGATATTATAATAGGAACTCAGATAATTTCTAAAGGGTTTGACTTTGAAAACCTAAAGAGTGTATTTATACTTGATTTTGATATGTGGTTTAATAATGCAGATATAAGAACAAATGAGAAAATTTTCCAGTTAACACAACAAGTAGCAGGACGGGCAGGAAGAAGGGTAGAAAGAGGAGAAGTATTTATACAGACCTATGAACCTAAGCATCATTTACTTAATGATATTATTAAAAATAATAGAGATCTATTTTATGAAAAAGAATTAAAAATAAGAAAAAAAAGTATACTTCCACCTTTTTCAAAATTATTACTGATTACTATAACCTCTCAAAACATAAAATTAGCAGAGGAAAAAGCAAAAAATATTCAACGTTTATTTGATAGTATTTTAAATTTAAAAGTATTAGGCCCTATTCCTGCACAAATTTTTTATGTAAATAAAAAATATAGGTTTAGGTTGTTAATTAAATCAACAAATCCTTTAATCATACAAAATTACTTAAATAGTAAGAAGTTTTCTTTTAATGTAAGTTCAAAAGTTAAGATAAAGCTAGATTTCGACCCTTATAATTTATATTAAATTGTTATTCTATGTTGCAAGTATTTTAGTGTTATGTTAGTAACTAATTGAGTAATTAAATGGTTCAAAATTCACAACTAATTAATAGATCAGTGGTAAGATATTCTAACGCGCTTTATAGTTTATCTGTTGATAAAAAGATTCAGAATAAAATGTATGAAGAATGTAAGTCTTTATTGAGGACTTTCTCTGAAAATCCTAACTTTAGTACTATATTTAAGAGTCAATTATTAAATAAAAAAAAACAAATTTCAGTAGTTTCAAAAATCTTTTCAGAGAAAAAAGAGAAAAAACTACTTATTAGTAAAGACTTATTAGGATTAATTATCCTTTTAGCAAAAAATGCTAGGCTTAATATTCTTGAAGAAGTTTTAAAGAGTTATATTGAATTGCATACAGCTGACAATAAAGAAATTAAAGTAAATGTTACTAGTGTTATTAAAATAAATGATAGCCTAGAGAATAAATTAAAAAAAATTCTGTCTAAAAATGGAAAACTAAAAGTTAAGATTATTAATCTTATTGACAAAGACTTATTAGGGGGGTTAATTATTCAAATTGGTTCTAATTTAATAGATACGTCAATAAAGACTAAACTAAATAAAGTTAAAAATGCTATGAAGGGAGCGAATTAAATGAGTCTTAGTGCATCTGAAATATCATCAATTCTAAAGGAGCAAATTCAAAAATATAGTCTTGATGCTAAAGTTGAGGAAACAGGAAAAGTATTATCAGTAGGTGATGGAATAGCAAGAGTATATGGTCTTGAAGAAGTAAGTGCTGGAGAAATGGTAGAGTTTGACGATAAGACTTTAGGAATGGCACTTAACCTAGAGGAGGATAATGTAGGAGTAGTTATCTTTGGTGACGATAGAAATATAAAAGAAGGAGATACTGTAAAAAGAACAGGAAGAATTGTAGATACTGCGGTTGGTAGCGAGTTACTGGGAAGAGTTTTGGATGGACTAGGAAATGATATTGACGGAAAAGGAAGTATAAAATCTAAAGAGAGAAGTATGGTTGATGTTAGAGCCCCTGGTATTATTCCTAGAGAGTCAGTATCAGAACCTATGCAAACAGGTTTAAAAGCTATAGACGCTCTAGTTCCAATTGGAAGAGGACAAAGAGAGTTGATTATAGGAGATAGACAAACTGGAAAGACAGCAGTAGCAATAGACACTATAATAAATCAAAAAACACTGAATGAAGATAAAAAAGATGGAGAAAAGTTATTTTGTGTTTATGTTTCTATTGGGCAAAAACGTTCAACAGTTGCACAAATAGTTAAAACATTAGAGGAGCAAGATGCATTAAGCTATACAGTTGTTGTTGCTGCAACTGCATCTGATCCAGCTCCATTGCAATACCTAGCTCCTTATACGGGATGTGCCATTGGAGAATGGTTTAGAGACAACGGTATGCATGCTTTAATAATTTATGATGATTTATCTAAGCAGGCAGTGGCTTACAGACAAATGTCTCTTTTATTAAGAAGACCTCCTGGTAGAGAAGCTTATCCAGGGGATGTATTTTATTTGCATTCTAGATTGCTAGAAAGAGCAGCAAAATTAAATAAAGATAAAGGAGGTGGCTCTCTAACTGCTCTACCTATCATAGAAACACAGGCAGGAGATGTATCAGCATATATTCCTACAAATGTAATTTCTATAACTGATGGGCAAATTTTTTTAGAAACTGATTTATTTTATCAAGGAATTCGTCCAGCTATTAATGTAGGGCTTTCTGTAAGTAGAGTTGGGTCAGCTGCGCAAATAAAAGCAATGAAACAAGTTGCAGGCTCCATAAAATTAGAGCTTGCTCAATATAGAGAAATGGCGGCGTTTGCTCAATTTGGGTCAGATTTAGACGCATCTACGCAAAAATTATTAAATAGAGGAGCTAGATTAACAGAGTTACTAAAGCAAGGTCAATACCAACCTATGCCAGTAGAGGAGCAAGTTCTAATTATTTTTGCCGGCGTTAATGGATACTTAGATGATTTAGAAAAAGAAAAAGTTGGAGGTTTCGAAAGTTTTTTAATAGAAAACTTCAAAAAAAATCATAAGAAGATAATCCAATCTATTAAAACAAAAAAATCATTAGATAACCAATTAATTAAAGAGATAAAGACAGCTTTAGATAGTATTAAAAAAGAATTTATGAAGGAAGCGTAATCTAAAATGCCTTCACTAAAAGATTTAAGAAATAGAATAGATAGTGTAAAATCAACAAAAAAGATTACACAGGCAATGAAAATGGTTGCAGCTTCTAAGTTAAAAAAAGCCCAAAGTCTAGCTGAAAAAAGTAGAAGTTATAGTACTGGTATAAAAGATATAGTAAAAAAACTAGTACATTCAGAAGATCAATTAGAACACCCATTAATAGCGAAAGATAAAAAAGATATTAAAAACAGTCTAGTTTTAGTTGTATCTTCTGATAGAGGTTTGTGTGGTGGTTTAAATACTAATATTATTAAAAAAACTAGAGGTTTAGTTGCCAAGCTTGAAAGTGAGAACAAAAAAGTTTCAATAATATGTTTAGGAAAAAAAGGATATGACTCTTTGTCAGTATTCAATAAGGAAAACCTTGATCAAGATACTAAATTTATCAATGTATCTGACATTGATTACAATTCCTTACAAAAAATTGGAAGTAATATTATAGAAAACTTCTACCAGGAAAGATTTAGTGAGTGTTATATTCTTTATAATTATTTTAAAAGTGTAATTTCTCAAGAGGTTAAAATAGATAGACTTTTACCATACGAAAAACTTAGCTTTCAAATCAGTCAAGAAGAAGAAGATATTTTCTATGATTTTGAACCAGAGGTAGAGGAGGTTCTTGCTAAAATACTTCCGAAAAATTTTATAGTACAAATTTATAAATCTGTATTAGAGTCAAGAGCTAGCGAACAAGGGGCTAGAATGACTGCAATGGATAATGCTACAAGAAATGCAGGGGAAATGATTGATAGTCTATCACTTAAATATAATAGACAAAGACAGGCTATGATAACAAAAGAGTTAATTGAGATTATATCAGGAGCGGAAGCTTTATAAAATTGGAGTAAATTATGAGTAAAAATTTAGGAAAAATTAAACAGGTTATAGGTCCTGTGGTAGATGTAGAATTTGAGGGAAGTCTGCCTCCCATATTAAATGCCCTACATATAAAAGAAAAAAACTTAAAAATAGTTCTAGAGGTAGCGCAACATTTAGGAGAAAATACTGTAAGGTCAGTAGCAATGTCAGCTACAGATGGGCTTAAAAGAGGCACACAGGTGGAGGACACAGGTGCCCCAATACAAGTTCCTGTGGGCCCTGAAACTCTAGGTAGAATTACTAATGTTGTCGGAGAGCCCATAGATGAAATAGGTCCAATTAAAACAAAAAAAACCTATCCTATTCATAGACCAGCTCCAAAGTATATAGAGCAGTCAACAAATACTGAAATGTTAGTTACTGGCATAAAGGTCGTAGACTTATTGGCACCATACGCAAAAGGAGGAAAAATTGGTCTTTTTGGAGGAGCTGGAGTTGGAAAAACCGTTTTAATTATGGAATTAATAAATAACGTTGCAAAAGGACATGGAGGATATTCAGTATTTGCTGGTGTTGGAGAAAGAACTAGAGAAGGAAATGATTTATATCATGAGATGATAGAATCTGGAGTTATCAAACCGGGTAGCTCTGACTCAAAAGCTGCATTAGTATATGGACAAATGAATGAACCTCCAGGAGCTAGAGCAAGGGTAGGGTTGTCAGGTTTGACTATGGCTGAATATTTCAGAGATGAAGAAGGGCAAGATGTACTATTTTTTGTTGATAATATATTTAGGTTTACCCAGGCGGGCTCTGAAGTTTCTGCTTTATTAGGAAGAATCCCATCAGCAGTAGGATATCAACCTACTCTAGCCACGGATATGGGAGCTTTACAAGAAAGGATTACTTCAACTAACAAAGGTTCTATTACTTCAGTACAGGCAATATATGTTCCAGCTGATGACCTTACTGATCCTGCTCCAGCCACTTCATTTAGTCATCTTGATGCTACAACAGTTTTATCAAGACAAATAGCTGAATTAGGTATATATCCTGCTGTAGATCCGCTTGATTCCACTTCAAGAATATTAGATCCTAGAATATTGGGTAAAGAGCATTATGAAGTTGCAAGAGAAGTACAAAGAATCTTGCAAACCTATAAATCGCTACAAGATATAATTGCAATTTTGGGCATGGATGAACTTTCAGAAGAGGATAAATTGGTAGTTGCAAGAGCAAGAAAAATTCAAAGATTTTTATCACAACCCTTCCATGTAGCTGAAGTTTTTACAGGTTTTCCAGGTAAGTTTGTAGAAATAAAAGATACAATTAAGGGCTTTAAGGAATTATGTGATGGCACATATGATGAAATTCCTGAAGCAGCATTCTATATGGTGGGTACTATAGAAGAAGCTCTGGAAAAAGCAAAAAAAATAGCTGCAGAGGTTGCTTAAGGAAATGAGCGATCATCATCTATCTCTTCAGCTAGTATCACCTAACCAAGATTTTTTTGAAGGAATTATTGATATGGTAGTTCTTCCTGGAGAAGATGGAGACTTTTCAGTTCTTCCCGAGCATGCTCCAATTATTACTTACCTTAGACCTGGAAAAATAACTATTATAGAAGAAAAAAATAAGGAACATATCTATTTTGTAGGAAGTGGCTTTGTAAAAGTAGAGAAAAACAACTGTCAAGTTTTAGTTGACTATATAAAAAAAAGTTCAGATTTTAATATTGAAATCTCAAGGCAAGAACTTTCTAAATTATTAACTGAAATAGAAAAAGAAAGTGATCAAACGCAATTAAAAAGTTTATTAGAGAAGAAAGAAATTTTAGAAGAAGAAGTAAGTTTCCTAGAGAGCATGAAATAAATTAAAAAGTGGAATCAAGAATAAACTTTACTAAACTCTTTAAGAACCTTCATATAGGTATCTCTTTTAAAATTAATTATTAGTTCGCATACATTATTAGGAGCTACCCATTTCCAATTACAAAATTCTTGCTTAATATTTTCAGGTTTAATATTAATTTCATCGTCTTCACCTAAGAATTCAAAAGCAAACCATTTTTGTTTTTGTCCTATAAACTTTCCTTTCCAAAGTTTTTTGCTTAGAAACTTCGGCAAATAATAGTAATGCCATTTTTTGCTTTTGCAAATAAAACTAATATTTGTAATTCCAGTTTCTTCAAAAAGTTCTCTTTTCGCAGCACTCAACAAACATTCATTTTTATTAAGTTTGACACCACCTTGGGGCATTTGCCAGGCACCTCTATTATCTAATCTCTCTCCCATAAAAATATCTTTATTAGAATTAAATAAAACTATTCCTACACTCAACCGCCATCCTTTTTCATAAAAATCCTGAGTATTCTCCATTAAGAGGCCTTTTTAAGGCTATCATAAACGCTAATAGATTTTAACAAGTCTATAGCTCTGTTTAGTTGATAATCATTTTTTGATGTAGGATCTGCTTCTTGGGTTTCATTTTTCTCACCATTGACTTCATTGGTATCAGCAGATTCCTTTTTTTCGTCTAAGTGACCCCTTAGATTTGCTTCTTTTCTGGAGTTATTATTCTCTATTACTTCTAATTTAGATTGAGGAACGAAAATATCTGGATCGATGCCTTTTGCCTGAATAGATTTTCCAGAAGGAGTGAAGTAGCGTGCTGTAGTTAATCTAATAGCCCCTCTGCTACTTACTGGGATAATAGTTTGCACAGAACCTTTTCCAAAAGTTGCTGTTCCCATAAGTATGCCTCTTTTATGATCTTGTAATGCGCCGGCAACAATTTCTGAAGCAGAGGCGGAACCACTATTAATAAGTATAACTATTGGAATTCCTTTAGTTATATCTCCTTTTGAAGCATTGAATCTCTGTTCAGCATTTGTTTCCCTTCCTCTGGTAGAAACAATTTCTCCTCTGTTCAAAAAAGCATCAGAAACTGAAATAGCTTGGTCTAATAAACCGCCTGGATTATTTCTAAGGTCTAAAACTAAGCCTTTCATGTTGCCAGACATCTCTTTCTCTAGCATAGAGAATTCTTTTAATAAATTTTTATATGTTTTTTGAGTAAACGAGGTTATTCTTAAATAACCAATATCATCGTAAGATTTTGTTTTTACTGAAGTTATCTTTATAATATCTCGTATTATTTTTACGTCAAAGGGTTCTTTTCCTTCTCTTATAACAGTTATAATAATAGGAGTGTTTACGGCTCCTCTCATTTTGTCCACTGCTTCAGATAAAGATAATCCCATAACTGCTTCTTCATTTATATGAGAAATGAAATCACCAGACAATATTCCTGCTTTAGCGGCAGGAGTTTCATCTATAGGAGAAACAACTTTAACTAATCCATTCTCCATAGTAACTTCAATTCCTAAACCACCAAATTCTCCTTTTGTTTGTACTTTCATTTCTTCAAAACTTTCTGCGTTTAGATAACTAGAATGAGGGTCAAGAGATTGGAGCATCCCATTAATAGCAGCTTCAATAAGGTCTTTGTCTTTAATTTGCTCAACGTATTCTGATCTTACCCTTTCATAAACTTCACCAAATAGATTTAATTGTTTATACACATCTTGTTGATTTGCAAACACCTGATTTCCTAAACTGATTAAATTGAATTTTAAAACTAATAAAATTTTTATAAATATTTTTTTATTTTTAAACATAATGTCCTCTCAATTTAAGTTTAAGATTTAAGCCAACTTGAAGGGTCTAAAGTCTTACCTTTAAACCTAACTTCCAAATAAACTTCATTAATTTTATCTTTCATTTCTATTTCTCCTAATATATTTCCAGTGTTAAGCCAATCTCCTACTGAACACATTATATTTGTTAATCCAGAATAAATTATATGGTAATTATTCCCTAAATCTAGAATTATCATATTACCATAGCCTTTAAAAGAATCTGCATAAACAACCAATCCATCAAGAGGAGTAGTCAAAAAACTTTTTTCCTTTAGAGTTAGCAATATACCTTTTTTTGAACTATCTGTCCTTATTTTTTCGATATTTTTTAAATTTATTGGAAGTATATTTTCAATTTTTTTAAGATTATATGCTTGGGTAACTTTTTTTCTAGATAGTTTTTTAGATTTCTTT
>MDTC01262708.1_pt1 | contig 20859 bp, 17 predicted proteins | sample 811181 | NCBI WGS metagenome assembly MDTC01 (sample SAMN05326644, study PRJNA326480) | marine metagenome | isolation source: seawater | place: Pacific Ocean: North | collected 2011 | reverse complement strand
GTAATTTTTTACTTTAGAGGAGATTAAATGAATAAATCAGATTTAGTAGACGCAGTTGCTTCAAGAGCAGATATGTCAAAAGCAGAAGCTGGTAGAGCTGTTGATGCAGTTCTTGGTTCAGTAGGGGACGCACTTGGAAACGGTGATGCAGTATCTTTAGTTGGATTCGGAACGTTTTCTGTAAGGCACAGAGCAGCTAGAATGGGTAGAAACCCTCAAACTGGTGCAACTATGCAAATTGCTGCTTCAAAAGTTCCAGGTTTTAAAGCTGGAAAAGCTCTTAAGGATAAAGTCAAACACGGCTAAAATTCTTTAAAATTATAAAGGGTGCTTATTATGCACCCTTTTTTTTATTATAATATTGCTCAATATGGAAGCGCTTAGATCATTTTTAACAGGAAAAAGATTAGCTATAGTTGGAATTCTTCTTGCAGTTCCCTTTGCGTTCTTAGGCTCCAGTTCTTTTGGAACTGTTTTTACTAATTATGGCAAAGTAAATGGATTAATCGTCTCAGCGCTTGACGTAAACATAGCTCTTAACTCTGTAACCTCGAGGCTGCAAGAATTATATGGAGATGATCTAAACTTGGATACACTCGAGGAAGGCCTGTTAAATAATTTAGTTAGAAATGAGATTATTAGTCAAAAGGCTTTACTCTATCAGGCTAAAAAAATGAATCTCCTGAGTACCGAAGAGGATGCCAAAAGATTAATAATGACTGAACCATCTTTTCAGACTGATGGAAGGTTCAATCAAGAGATTTTTGAAGCTACCATTCGAGCTAATGGAATATTACCAAATGAATATATCGAAAATGTTCAAAATAGTTCATTAGTGAATGAATTTCTTTTAGCAATATCAAGTTCAAATTTCCAAATTGAGTCTGAGCTAAAAAAGCAGATAAAATTAATAGAGCAAGAACGTGATATTGATTTTTTTAAGATCGATTTTAAAAATCTTAAAGAGAGCATAAATCCTAATTTAGAAAGTGCTGTAAATTATTATGAGGAAAATAGGTTGCTTTTTATGGATGATGAAAAGAGATCTTTCAATATAATATCTCTTTCTCAAGAGGAATATATAGATCAAGTCGATATTCCAAAGGATTTTATTAATGATGAATATAAAAACTATATTGAAAGAATAAATTCTTCAGCTGAAAGGAGAATTTCTCATATTATGGTAGAAGTTTCTAATTATGATTCAAAAGAAAATGCGCTGGATGCTATTAATGCAATTCAAAATAAGATTAATGTTGAAATGACATTTGAAGAAGCTGCGATAAAATTCAGTGAAGATATGGTTTCTGCCGAGTTCCAAGGAGATCTTGGATTTTCAAGTGGAGATAGTTTTCCGCTGGAATTTGAACAAGCTCTTGATGGAATGGCTTTAAATGAAATATCGGATATCATTGAACTCGACGAATCATTTCATATCATTAAATATACTGAAGAAAATAAGGAAACTGCTAAAACTTTTGATGAGATGCAGGAAAAGTTTGTGAGTGAATTAAAAGATGCAGAATCGAAAGCCTTAATGTTAGATTCAAGAGATCTTATTGAAGATCTTTTGCTTGAGGGACTCTCAGTCGAAGAAATTGCTGATTCTATTAATAAGAATTTTAGACTTACAAATGCATTTGGATATGATGATTTCAACCTTTTTGAAAACACAGTTATAAAAGATTTTCTTTATGGCTTAGATTACTCAAATGATTTTGCAGAAATACTCGAGCTTGAAGATCAAATTATAGTTGCTTCAGTATCTGAAGTACTTGAGCCCTCGGTTCTGCCTTTTGATAATGTAACTGATGAAGTGTTTGAACGGATAAGAGAAAATGAAGCTAATCTCATGATGCTTGAGTTAGAGGGAAATTTGATACAAGCAATGAATGATAAATCTATTTTAGTTGAAAATAGCAATGTTCTAAAAGACAGTTTCACTTCTGTAAAAAGAGGATCGTCTCTTTTCCCTCCAGATGTAATCAATGATATCTTTTCTGCAGAAATTAATTCTGTTAAAACTAAAAAAACATTTAACTCAGATATGTATATTTTTAAAGTCAACGAAATCAAGGATCCTTCTGAAGATTTTATTAACTCTGTTATCTCAGATTATGAAGATTTCTCATCAAGTACATCGCTTGTTAAACTAAACTTAATTCTTGAAAAGGAGATAGGTAGAAAAGTTAGAGATAATATTACAAATTTAAACATTTAAACTTATATAAATATGAAAAAAATAACATCTATATTTTTGGTTGCCATTTTATATGGTTGTGGCTCATCTGTATCTCCAGTAGATCAAGGATTAATTGATCAAGTGATGCATATTGGTAATGGTTCCGAGCCTCAAGGTCTAGATCCACACATTGTAACTGGTGTTCCTGAGCATCATCTCCTTATAACTATGTGCGAAGGTTTGACTATTTCAAATCCAATGGGAGGAGAGAATCTTCCTGGTATGGCAGAGAGTTGGGAAATAAGTGAGGACGGCAAAACATATATTTTTAATATACGAAAGGACGCAAAATGGTCTAATGGAGATGATTTTGTTGCAGATGATATGGTTTGGTCATGGATGAGAGTCTTAACTCCAAGTTTAGGTTCCCAATATCCAGATATGCTCTATTACGTTGAAGGAGCAGAGGAATTTAATACTGGAGTAATTTCAGATTTTTCAAAAGTTGGAGTTAAAGCTATAGATGACAAAACTCTTGAGGTAAGGCTAAAAAATCCAACTCCATTTTTTCTTGGACTGCTCAGCCATTATTCTACTTGGCCTGTTCATAAAGAAACCGTCTTAGAGTTTGGCGCAATTGATGATAGGCAGGGGTTGTGGACAAGACCAGGTAATTTTGTCTGTAACGGCCCAATGAATCTAAAGTCTTGGGAGTTGAATAAAAAAATTATTGTTGAAAAGAATCCGTTGTACTGGGATGCTGACAAAGTTACTCTCAATCAAATGCACTTTTACCCAGTTTCTGATATCAATACCGAAGAGAGAATGTTTAGAGCTGGACAACTTCACTTAACATCTACTGTCCCATCGCAAAAGTGTGGTGTATGGCGAGAGGAAGGTAATCCGAATCTTAGAATAGATCCATATATGGGAACTTACTATTACAGAGCAAATGTGAATGTAAAACCACTAAATAATGTAAAAGTAAGAAAAGCTCTAACATATGCAATTGATAGAAAAAAACTTACTGAAAAAGTAACTCAATGTGGTCAAATCCCTGCTTATTCTTTTACACCGCCTGGAGCAGCTGGATACAATCCTGATACTGAAATTCCATATGATCCTGAGCTTGCTCGTCAACTCCTCTCAGAGGCTCTTACTGAAGAGGAAATTACAAGCATTGATGATTTTCCAGTTCTTCAGATTTTGTATAACACCTCCGAAGATCATAGAAAAATTGCATTAACTATTCAGCAAATGTGGCAACAAAATCTTGGCATAAATGTTGAGCTCGAAAATATGGACTGGAAAGTTTACTTGAGCAGACAAAATTCCATGGATTATCAAATTTCAAGAGCAGGGTGGATTGGTGATTATGAAGATCCAAATACTTTCTTAGATATAATGAGAACTGGAAGAGGAAATAATAGAACTGGTTGGAGTAATTTAGAGTTTGATGAATTGGTTGGAAAAGCTAATGCAACAATTGATCAAGAAGAAAGATACAGACTATTAAGTGAAGCAGAAAAAATATTAATTGATGAATTACCAATAATCCCTATTTATACATATGTTCGTTCATATCAACTTTCTCCTGATGTAAAAGGATACTCTCCAAATTATCTTGATCATCATCACCCTAAGACACTTTATTTAGAGCGAGATTTATAACTAAATGTTAAATGTTTTAATAAGAAGGGTTTTAATTGCAATCCCTGTTTTAATTGTAGTTGCAAGCCTTACATTCTTTTTCATTAGATTAGCTCCTGGCGGGCCATTTGATGCTGATAAGGTTGTTTCACCTCAAGTCATGAAGAATCTTAATGCTGCATATAATTTGGATGCACCTCTGCACCAGCAATATTTTGACTATATGTCAGGAGTTATCGTTGGTGATTTTGGGCCCTCCTTTAGATATCCAGGAAGATCAGTTTCTGAAATGATTTACACAGGATTGCCAATTACTTTTGAGCTGGCTTTTTATGCTTTATTGATTGCAATTGCTCTTGGAATATTTTCTGGTGTTTTAGCTGCTTTAAAAAGGAATACTTTTCTAGATTATTTTCCAATGGCAATCGCTATGTTGGGGATATGTGTCCCAACTTTTTTGATGGGTCCAATTTTAGTTTTAGTTTTTGGAATAAATCTGGAGGTATTGCCAGTTTCTGGTTGGGATACTCTTGCAGGTGATAAGCTTTTGCCCTCCATAACATTAGGTTTTGCTTATGCCGCATATATTGCCAGGTTAAGTCGAGGAGGTATGTTAGAAGTCTTAGGGCAAGATTTCATTAGAACTGCAAGGGCAAAAGGTTTAAGTGAGTTTAGTATTGTTACAAGACATGCAATGCAAGGTGGACTATTGCCAGTTGTCTCATTCATGGGTCCAGCAATTGCAGGATTGCTAGGGGGATCATTTGTAGTTGAAACAATTTTTCAAATACCTGGGTTAGGAAGATTTTATGTTGAAGCAGCATTCAATAGAGACTATACGATGATTCTTGGCACAACAATTTTCTTTTCTGCCATGATAATTTTTTTCAATTTATTGTCTGACTTAGCGGTTCTTCTATTGAATCCAAGAGCTAGGGAAAATTTATGAATAATTCTTCTCTTTGGCAAGATGCAATCAGGAGACTTATTCAAAATAGGGCTGCTATGATTGGCGGTATCACAATACTAATACTTATTATTCTAGCAGTTTTTGCTCCTTGGATAGCTCCTTACTCTTATTCATATCAAAATTTAGATATTGGAGCTTCACCACCTTCTGCAGAACATTTATTAGGGACTGATGTGCTGGGGAGAGATTTGTTGAGTAGATTGTTATATGGGGCCAGAATTTCTTTATTGGTTGGTTTTGTTGCAACTGGAGTTGCTTTGGTAATTGGAGTTAGCTGGGGAATAATTGCAGGATATTTTGGCGGACGAGTTGACTCAATAATGATGCGAATCGTTGATGTTTTATATGGCCTCCCTTTTATTATTTTCATAATCCTTCTAATGGTTATATTTGGTAGAAATATATGGCTATTATTCGCAGCTATTGGTGCCGTTGAGTGGCTGACAATGGCAAGGATTGTTAGGGCTCAAGTGATTGGTTTAAAAAATCAAGAATTTGTCCAAGCTGCTCAGGTTATGGGAGTAAGTAATTTTTCAATGTTTAGGAGACACATACTTCCAAATATTCTTGGACCGATTGCTGTATATGCAACTTTAACAATACCCCAAGTAATGTTGCTAGAAGCTTTTTTAAGTTTTCTTGGTTTAGGAATTCAGCCTCCAATGAGTAGTTGGGGAACACTCATTAGGTATGGAGTTGAATCAATGGAAGAACATTATTGGCTACTCATCTATCCTGGTTTAACATTCACAATAACTCTTTTTGCTTTAAACTTTTTTGGAGATGGCTTAAGGGATGCCCTTGATCCAAAGACTTCAGATAATTAAAACGCTTTAATGGTAATTTTTAATATTTGGCCTGGCCTTATAATATCTAAATCATCATTATCTTGCCTAATGGTTGATATAGATACATTAAAAAGGTTTGATATTTTTGATAAATTATCACCTTGTTTAACAGAATAAAGTATTGTTCTTTTTTTCGATTCTATGTTCCTGTAAATATTTTTATTTCCAATATTTAAGACTTGTCCAATTTTTAAAACCGAGTCACTATCGAGATTATTAATATCAAGAATCTTTTTTTCAGAAACTCCAAATTTTCTTGCTAAACTCCAGAGAGTATCTCCCTCGCTTACAATATGAGCCTCAAAAGGAATAAGAATATTTGATGATGTTTGCCCTACAGGTATTAGAAGAATCTGATCAATTGAAAGTGAATCAGATTCAAGTTGATTAACTTGCCTGATGATATCAATCTTTGTCCTATATTTTTGTGCTAATGCCCACAAACTTTCACCTTTTGAGACATCGTGAGAAATCCAGTTAATTTTTTGAGATTGAACATATTCTTGCCCATTTGCTTCATACTTTTTTTTATTTTCAATTGGAATATAAAAAGTACTTATCATATTTGGGTCCGTTGCCCATTTTGTATATCCTGCATTTAATTTATAAAGAAGTTCCGGTTTGAGATTAAGAAAATCACTGAAGTTTAAGATTTCAATTTGCTCTTCGAATGAAATCTTATCTACAATTTTGGAGTAAGGTATCTGAGGCAGATCAATGTTATATTTTTCATTATTATTTATAAGTTCGATGAGCGCTAAAAATTTTGGGATATAGTTTCTTGTTTGAACTGACAATGGTAAATCTTTGTATGAAAAATTTGAGGATCTTCTTGTATTCTTCTGTAAAGATTTTGAAGTAAAAGTTGGACCAGCATTATATGCAACAAGAACAAGATAGATATCTTGATTGAATCGTTTATAAAGATAGTCAATATATCTAATTGCAGCATCTGTTGATTTGTATGGATCATGTCTTTCTTCAACCCACCAATTTTCTTTTAATCCAAGCAAGTCGGCAGTCCTAGGCATTATTTGCCATAACCCTACAGCTCCGGATGAAGAGATGGAGAATGGATCATAGCTACTTTCAATATAAGGTAATAAAGCAAATTCAATAGGTAGGTTATTTCTTTTTAGTTCCTCAATAACATAAAAAAGAAAATAATATGAGTTATAAAGATAATTCTCAAAAAGATCTACATTCCTCAAGTGTTGATTCATGTAGTAGAGGGTTAAATCATCTATCTCATATTCTTTTATTACAGTTTCATTTTTTAGAACATCCCAAATGTTAATAATTTTTGGTGAAGAGGGCTCAATATTGTCTTCCAAAAGCGTTTGATTGTTTTCAATGATTTTATCGTCAATAGATACTGAAAGATCTGGAATGAATTCAATTGATTCATCATTATTAATCTCTATCATTTGGCATCCAGATAACAGAAGTATAAGAGCTAGAGATTTTATATTGAGTCTTTCCATTCGCGTATGTATTTAAAAAATTCTATATCAGATGGGTTATTTAATCCTAATTTTTGAACCAAATGACTATTCTCACTCAATAAATCACATCTTAAAAAAGGATTTGTTTTTTTTTCAATCTCAATTGAAGATGGCAGCGAAGAACCTTGAGTAATAATTAGATCTTCTATTTGATTATTTCTTGAAATCAAATCATTATTATCAGACTCAACTTGAATAGAGAACATTAAGTTATTTTTTGTATATTCATGTCCGCAATAAATTTTTGTACTGTCTGGCAATTGTTTTAATTTATTAAGAGATTCAAACATTTGTTCGAAGGTTCCTTCAAATACTCTTCCGCAACCGCCAGCAAATAGGGTATCACCACAAAAAAGAATATCATTTTCTCTGTTAAAAAAAGCTAGGTGATCAAGGGTATGTCCAGGAACTTCAATTACATCAAATAAAATTCCTTGGCTTGTAATATGATCACCTTCAGATACATTATCCTTTATCAGATCATTACTTTCTTTTGGACCATATATAGATCCCATGACCTTGCTTTCAAGTTCAGGTAAGCCAGCGGTATGATCATAATGATGATGAGTAATAAATATATCAATTAAATTCTTATTATTAGTATTTAGATAATCAAGCACAGGTTTAGCCTCACCTGGATCTACAACAGAAACTCCTTCATTACTTTCAAGCAACCAAATATAATTATCAGTGAAAGCTTTTAATGGTTTAATATTAATCACATACAAATTTTACAACTAACAAGATGAAAACTGTAACAATTTATACTGATGGTGCTTGCAGGGGTAACCCTGGTTTAGGTGGTTGGGGAGCATTAATCCAGTTTGGAAAATTTAAAAAAGAAATTTATGGAGGTGAGACTTCTACTACAAATAATAAAATGGAACTTAAAGCAACTATAAATGCGTTAAAAGCTATGAAAGAACCATGCGACATCACATTATATACAGATTCAAAATATGTTATTCAAGGCATAGAAAATTGGATACATAATTGGAAGAAAAAGAATTGGATTGGAGCAAATAAAAAGCCTATAAAAAATATGGATCTTTGGAAAGAATTAGATGAATTAAGGCTTGAACATAATATAAAATGGATCTGGGTTAAAGGTCATTCAGGCGATCCTGGCAATGAAACTGCCGATATGCTTGCTAATAGAGGTATTGACGAATTATAGGATGGAAAAGAAATATATAGTACTTGATACAGAGACTACAGGGCTTGAAGTTGATAAAGGCCATAGAGTAATAGAAATAGGCGCAGTTGTTATGAATGGAAGAAAAAAAACCTCTGAATCATTTCATGTATATATAAATCCCCAGAGGGAAATTGAGAAGGAAGCACAACAAGTTCATGGAATATCAGATGATGACCTCATAGATAAACCTCTTTTTTCAGAAATCGCTGAGGACTTCGTAGAATTTATTGATGGAGCAACATTGGTCATGCATAACGCAGATTTTGATGTAGGTTTTTTAAATGCTGAGTTAAAAATAGCTTCTTCAAAATACCCTTTAATTTCTGAAATATGTGATGTCAAAGATACGCTCAAAATAGCAAGAGAAAAGTTTCCTGGGCAAAGAAATTCTCTTGATGCTTTATCTAAGCGTTTTGAAATTAACGGATATGATAGAACTTTCCATGGAGCCTTACTTGATGCCAACATACTTGCAGATGTTTATGCAAATTTGACAGGTGGTCAAAGCAAAATTAATTTTGTAAGAAATTCTGCTCCTGATCCTAAAAATCAAGATAAAGGAAATAGAAAAAATGTCTCTAAAAAATTAAATCTCGCTAAAGTTATAACTTCTCAAGATGATGAGAAGTTGCATACTAAGCGACTAGAAGAAATTGAAAAAAAGATTGGTAAGAATGTTTTGTGGAATTCGTAAATGAAGGTTACTAGATTTGCTCCAAGTCCAACTGGCAATCTTCACATAGGGGGTGTAAGGACAGCATTATTTAACTACATCTTTTCAAAACAATCAGGCGGTAAATTCTTGATACGAATAGAAGATACAGATTTTGAAAGGTCTAAACAAGAATTTGAAAATGACATAATTACAGGACTAAAGTGGCTTGGTATCTCGCCTGATGAACCCCCAATAAGACAATCAGAAAGATCTGAGATATATCAAAAAGCAGCCAAGAAACTAATTGAGTCTGGAAATGCTTATTGGTGCGACTGTTCTCCAGAAGATCTTGACGCAATGCGAGCAGAGCAGATAAAAGCTGGTAAAAAACCAATGTATGATGGAAGAAGTAGAGACCTTGGTCTTGAAAGATCTGATTCAACAGTCCTTAGATTGGCAACACCTACAAGCGGTGAAACTGTAATAAATGATTTAATTCGAGGAAAAATTATATTTAACAATAGTGAATTAGATGACCTTATATTGTTAAGAAGTGATGGTACTCCAACATATCATTTTTGTAATGTCATAGATGATTTTGATCAAAATGTAACCACAGTAATTCGTGGTGAGGACCATATTAGCAATACACCGAGACAAATCCATATTCAAAATGCACTGGGCTATCCTGAGCTAGAGTATGGTCATCTGCCTTTAGTGCTTGGGGAAGACAAAAAAAGGCTTTCTAAAAGACATGCCGCAACTAGCTTAAATGCCTACAAGGAAATGGGATTTACTAAAGAAACTATAATCAACGCATTAGCACTTCTAGGTTGGTCAACTGAGAATGAAATTTTTTCAACAGAAGAGTTAATTGATAACTTTAAGCTTGAGAATGTGCAAAAAGCTTCAGCTGTTTTTGATATTAAAAGATTTAATTGGATTAGTTCTCAACAGCTTGCAAGGCTTAGTGACGAAGAATTTTTAAATACAATAAAACCATTTATGGCTAAGGAGAGCATAAATGAGGACTTTCACAATTATAAAAAAATTCTTATTGCTATGAGAACCGCAAAAACAAACTTGAAGGATATTGCATATGCTACAAGACCATTCTTTTTTGAATTGGATGGATATGATGATAAAGGCGTTAATAAATTTTTAAATGATTCATTGGAGACTCTTAAGTTTGCTAAAGAAGTATTGTCTGAAGTTATTGAGTGGAATGAAACAGAGTTAGATATGGCATTAATCAAAGTAAGAGATTACTTTAATTTACCTATCCCAAAAGTTAATCAGCCTTTAAGGATTGCTCTTGTAGGTTCGACTATTTCTCCATCACTTGGTCTTACTCTCGAACTATTTGGTAAAGATAAATCTCTTGAAAGGATAGAAAAAGCGATAGAGTTTATTAGTTAGATTTTTCCGAGGCAACTCCGGCATTCGGTCTTCTAAGATCTGCAAAACCATAGTTTACTCCATCAATAATTTGTATAGATTGAGTGCTTCCTATAGTGTCTGATATATCTAATTTATGACCCATTTTACGAAGAATATTCAAACTGTCATTACTAATCATTGATTCAAACTCTAAACCCGTATATGGCCAATCTTTATGAATCCTTGGAAGCATTGTTGCATCACCTACTTGTAATCCAAAATCAATTATTCCTGAAACTAATCTCAAGTTAGCCGCTGGTATCTGCGAGCCACCAGGAGATCCAGTTACTAAAGATAACCTTCCTTTTTTATCAAATACCATTACGGGATGCATAGTACTCATTGGACGCTTTCCAGCCTCGAACTTATTACCTGGACTAGAAGCCCTACTTATTGATGTTTTATCACCATACTTATAGGCAAAATTTCTCATCTGATTATTCATCAATATGCCGGTTCCAGGTATGGTAACTCCAGAGCCAAATGAATATCCCAAGGTATAGGTATTTGAAACGGCATTGCCATCCTTATCAACTATAGAATAATGAGTTGTATCTTTACTTTCTTCTATATGATTATATTTTTTGATTGAGGAAGCTTTAGATGCTTTATCAAAAGCTATATTTTGAGCAAGAGACTTAGCTCTTTTTTTTGAAATCAGATCTTCCAAAGGCACCTCATAATATTCTGGATCACCAACATAATGAGATCTATTATTGTGGCCACGTCTAAGTGCCTCAGCTAACAAATGATAAGTTAAGGAAGAGTCATGTCCATATTTCTTCAGATTGTAGAAACTTAAAATATTTAGTGCTGTTAAAAACGTTATACCGCCTCCCGAGGGTGGACCCTGGGTGTAAACTTTATGTCCCCGATAATTTATACCAATAGGATTTCTAAACTTTGAGGAGTAGTTTTCAAGATCTTTTTTATCAATAAATCCTCCATTGTCTTTCATAGAGGATTCAATCTTTTCACCTACCCATCCTTCATAAAAACCACTTTTTCCATTTTTTGCTATTTCTTGAATGGTTCGAGCTAAATCAGGTCTTTGCATAGTTGAACCAATGGGTAGGGGATTACCTTGCTTGAAGTAGATTTTTTTTGACTCTGGATCCGCATATAATTGATCAGCACTTTTTATTGCATTATGTAAATCATAGGAAACTGTGATCCCATTTTTTGCTTGCTCGATGACAGGTTTTAAAATATCTTTTAAAGAGAGGTTTCCAAATTTTTCATGAGCTTCTAAGAGACCATAAACAGTTCCAGGAACTGTAGATGCTTTATATGAGTATTTAGTTATATCGTAATCATCATCCTCAATTTGTGATGGCGATTTAGAGCCAAATAAAGCTTGGAGATTAGAATTTAACGAGGCACTTCCTCTATAATCAATTGAAAATAATTCATCTTTATCTTCAATATAGATAAGCATAAATCCACCTCCCCCAAGATTCCCGGCTCTAGGTAGAGTTATTGCTAGCGAGAATCCAACTGCAACTGCTGCATCAATAGCATTACCACCTTCCTCTAATATTTGAACGCCTATTTCTGATGACTCAATATTTTGAGAAACCACCATTCCATCCTGAGATAATGTTGGGTGAAATGGAGATTTATAATCTAAATATTCATCTAGTCGAATATCATGAGATTGAAAAAAAAGGAGCAAAAATAGAAATTTGTAAAGTTTCATTAAAAAATAACTTTTGCAAAATAATAGGCAAAAATTGTAACGACAAAAATACCAGCGATATTTATAAAAAAGCCAGCTCGCATCATATCAAGAATCTTAAATTTATTAGCGCCATAGACAATTGCATTTGGAGGGGTTGCAACTGGCAACATAAATGCACAACTAGCAGCCAAAACGACAGGAATAGTTAGAACCTCTGGAGCAACTCCAACGGCAACAGCCACAGCACCAAACACCGGGAGAAAGGTTGAAGTAGTTGCAACATTACTTGTTACCTCTGTTAGAAATATAATTAATGCAGCAACAGCCATTACTAGCAAAATAAGTGGAACTGTTTTCAGTGCAACTAGGCTTTGACCGATCCACAATCCCAAACCAGTATTATTTATCTGAACACCTAGCGATAAGCCTCCACCAAAAAGAAGCAAGAGACCCCATGGAAGCTTACTTGATTGCTCCCATGATAGTAATTCACCATTGCGTCCACTGGAAGGAATTATAAACAAAGCTATAGCAACTATAATGGCAATGCCAGCATCACTCAGACCAGTTATATAGTTATCAATCAAACTTCTAAACATCCATAAACCCGCAGCTATAGAAAAAACTATTCCCACCCTTAATTCATCTTTTGAAACTGGACCCATATCCAAGAGCATTTGAGAAAGAGTGCTTTTCGTCTCATCTGAAGATGTAAAGCTAACCGGATAGACAATTCTTGTTAAAATTACCCAAGCTAGAATTAGCATGCAAATTGATACAGGAATACCTAGTTTCATCCAATCTATCATTGAAATTTCTAAACCATAGACTTCCTGCATGAAAGAGCTAAAAACAATATTTGGAGCAGTTCCTACAAGAGTCGACATTCCGCCAATCGTTGCAGCATAGGCAATTGAGAGAAGTAATGCCTTATCAAAATTACTTTTATCCTTTTCAGTCATATTAGGAACGGTTTTTGCAACAACAGAACAAATAGCAAGACCAATTGGTAATAACATTAAAGTTGTTGATGTATTCATAACCCACATGCTTATTAATGCAGAGACAAGCATAAAGCCTCCTATTAGCTTTGGTCCATTTGACCCTACACTTTTAATCATAATTAATGCAAGCCGTTTATGAAGACCAGACCTTTCAATAGACAAAGCAATTAAAAAACCACCTAAAAACAAATAAATATTTTTATTAGCATAAGGCAAAGCCGCTGTTTCTATTGAGGTGACTCCTAAAATTGGGAATAGAGCAAGGGGTAGTAGGGCGGTTACAGGGATTGGTATTGCTTCTGTTGCCCACCAAGTTACCATTAGCAAAGCAACCGCAGCAACTATCCAAGCTTCTTCTGAAAGCTCCTCAGGCCCCGAGGACAATAAAACTAAAAAAAATAGGATTAGCCCAATCCAAAAACCTCTTTTTTTAATAGCCATATTTGTATTATAGGATAAAAAAAGGGAGCATAAGCTCCCTTTATATTAACTAAAAGACCTTAGAACCTTTTATAAAGTTCTAATGCATACCTTCTTCCATAATCATTGTGCACATCAGCCACATGCCACCATGTTGTTACATCAGCTAGAGGTGCTCTCTCATCTTCAAGATTTATTATTGATCCTCTTAACCTTAGACCATTATTGAATTTGTATCCAAGTGTGAGGTTTAAAGTGAGCATTGAATCAATAACCCAATCTTGAGTACCTTCATCATTATCAAAACCAACATCAGTGAAGCTTCCAACCTTGGTTCCAGTTAAGAAAGCATCAAACTTTTTATGCTTGTATGAGAGTCTTAAAGTATCCTTTGTCTCAGGATAAGCTCGTTTGTCCCAAGTTCCTATTAAGTCGCCATATCCAGCAGCCGTTACTAGACCATCTAATAAACCACCCGGCTGACCTGCTTCAATAACTTCTGCAAGAACTCCTCCTGCTTCTTGTGTGAATTCATCAAATTGAACTCTCATCAATTTTGCAGAGAATAATCCAAAGTCTGTTTCAACAGCATATTCAATTACATAGTCAGTACCTTTTAGAGTTCTATCATCTAAATTTAGATAAGTGTCGTTAACTCTTTGAACATTACCAGCTTTACATAGGATAGTTTCATCCCATGCTCCTGTATAGCTTTCTGAGTCTGTATTATCATTAGCAGTAATATCATAATCAAATCTAATCACATTTGGATTACCAGAACATTCATTAGGACCACCCTGAAGTCTCAGTAATGTGTCATAAAGAATATGATTTCTTTCACCAAAAAGACCTAAAGTATTTTCTTGAGCTATCTCCCACATATCAACGGTAACGACCAAATTATCCAACGGTGTTACAACTAGTCCAAGAGATGTATTAGTTGATTCCTCAGCAACTAGATCAGGATTACCTTTTGCAACTCTTTGAAATGAGTAGCTTGGAAAGGCGTCTTGATTATTATCAGGATCATTATCAGCATTCAATTGAGCATACCAATTTTGCATTGCCGCAGAAATTAATGGGTCTTCTTGACTATTATTTCTTACCACCAAACCCTCATTAACAACTATTAAGTTTGGAGCCTTGTGAGAAGTATTCGTTGAAGCTCTAACTTTTAACCATGAGGTTGGCTCATATCCGAGAGCAATCTTACCAACGACATTGCTACCATAGTCATCTGAATCTTCTGCTCTTAAGGCAATCTGAGAATAAAGATTTTCAGCCAAAGGAACTTGTAGTTCAGCAAATAGTGAATTTACAACTCTATCACCATATGTATTTGGAGTTGGGCTACTATTTGAAATATTTGAAATATATGGGAAAGTGGTTGGATTCCCGTCTTCATCAGTATTAGATGATTCTGGGACAACTGAATATCTTATTGTCCCATTCAAATTAGGATCTCTCTTATCATCATGAGATTCATATCGGACTTCAGCTCCAACGAGGATTCCAACATCACCTGCTGGTAATGAGAAAAGATTTGGATTAGACATTTTAAAGTCTAACAGCATCAGCTCGGTAGTATTATCTCTATAAACAGAAGTTAAGAGTTGTTCTTCATTACAAGGCATTATGCCTGCACAGAATGGATTATAAGCACTAGGAGTGTTATCAGCTAAAGCTTCATCTAGCAATGTAAGATTTATTCTTCCATGATTATCCATTTCCGATGTTGCCCGAGACATAACAAGCCCTGTATCCCAGTCCCAATCTTGGAAGCTTCCTCTAAAGCCTTGAACAATTCTCCATGTTTCACGAACTGCATCGTAACTTCTTGGAGTAGTGAATCGATGCCAGCGAGCCCAAAGGAAATCTTCTTCATTTTCTTGGAAGAAGTTTGGCGAACCATCAGAATCTGCGTTTTGTGTCCAATCATATATTGAAGAGGCACCATCTGGGCTGTAAGCACCAGCTCCTCTTCTAAGTTGTTGCAGCCAATAGTTACTTTTAGGAATATAGAAGGGCTGAGTATTCGCACCACCCCTAGCAGAGTTACCTAAACCTAAGTGCGCACTTGGATAAAGTACTCTATTTATGTCAGATTTATATAGACTTATTTCTGAATATGCCTCCATACCATTATCAAGTTCAGTATTTACAAATACCACAAGATTATTTCTTAGAAGGGGACCCCTTTTATCATATGTATCTCCATAGTTTGCTCTTATGCTTGATGCTGACGAATCATATAAGCAGAATTGACCTTCATAACCAGGAAAGTAATAAAATTCTTTTGATGCCCATGTTGTTTTTCCAGTACTTGAAATATATGAACCATCACATCTTGATGCACTCCCTGGGTAAATAGTAAAAATATTACCAGTATTTCCACTATAAAATGCAGCATAAGGAGATCTAATATTAGAATTTCTCCAAGCAGTACTATTACTACCGCTATTCCAAGAAGATAAATGTTCGGGTATAAGATGTCGAATATCATCAGTGGCCCATTTTGGATCTTCACTAGCTCTAACTCTTTCTCTGTCATATCTATCAAAATAAACAGATACATTTGTACCGTTTGCAAAATCTTTACCAAATTGGATGCTAACTTTGTTATCTTTTGCTTCAAAACTGTCATACCAATTTGTTCTCACTCTTACAGTAGCCCCTTCATAATCACTCTTAAGAACGGTATTAATTACACCAGCTACAGCATCAGCTCCATAGATAGCTGCTGCACCGTCTCTCAAAATTTCAACTCTCTCAGCACCATAGACAGGGATAGTGTTGGAGTTAACACTATTTACAGGAACGTAACTGCCTCCAACCCATTCAGTTGCATATCCTGGTGCCTGAACTAATCTCCTTCCATTAAGAAGAGTAACCGTATTTCCAGTCCCAATATTCCTCAAGTCTAATGAACCAACATCACCACGAGCAGCATTATATCCACCACTAAAATCTGTTTGGTTAAAGTTATTTCCGCCATTTTCAGCAAGCTCCTGAAAAAGCTCTTCCCCAGACTCTATTGCTAAACCTTCAATATCCTCAGCGGTTATAACCGAAACTGGAAGGGCGCCAGTAATCTTTGCGCCTTTAATTTGTGAGCCAACAACAACTACTTCTTCAACTTCAGATTCATCCTGAGCAAACAATAGTGTTATAGGTAGTATTAATAAAAATGAAAAAAGTTTTGTAAACTTCATGTTTCCCCCTTTAAAAAACTTAAATATTTCATTATTTTATATCGTATTTAGCTTCTGAAATCAAATCCTGAGCAGCTTTAAAAAGCCTTAATTTTCCCAACTTAGAATACTTGAGTCCCTATAAAAAACTTCTCTTCCTACCCACTCATTTGTTCTAAGTTTTTTGATGAAATTATTTTCACTAGATGAAACAACTTTTCGTTTATTATTTTCTGACTCAAGATACAAAACAGCTTTTAGTTCTTTATCTTGATTTTCAAAAATAGTATAGCCAATTATCGTTCCTTTACCCTCAGTGGTTTCCTCAAAATCACAAGGTTTTTCATGTTTTTGTGCAGCTGATGTTACATCAAAAAAAATAAACTCTTTTTGAAATTTATTGCCCCAAACGCAGAATGATTGCTTTGTCATCATTCCTGAAATACCTGTTACCATCCCATTATGGAAATCCTTCTCTCTAATTCTTCTTATCATCTCAACAGAAGAATGAATAACATAGCTATTTAATGGACCACCTGCATAAGGCATTGCACCAGTAACTGTTAAATTCTCATTGGTATCAATACTAAGCGATTCCATTGACATCTTCACTGCTGCAGGGAAACAACTATATATATCATAAGCATCAATATTTAGTTCTAAATTTTCTATAACTTCATTGATCTTATCTGCTGCTAGTTTCATTCCTTTTGATTCATGAAGTTTTGGTCTTTGCTGAATAGCTAACATATGATTGTTTTCAGTTGAAGCAATTGGATAGACTCTTTTTGATTTATCAATCATCAGCTCATCAGCTAATTTTTCACTGCAAATAATCAATGCTGCGGCTTGATTAACATTCCAGCTGGTGCAATGTAATTTATTATAGGGGAAGGCAAGCATTTTATTTTTATCTGATTCAGTTCTAATTTCATTTTTTGTAAACGGCTTATCAATCCATCCGTTAGGATTTTTTGCGGCAATCTTTGAGAATTTTTCATAAATATTTCCAATATTTTTGATATTTTCTTCTAGGCTTTCTTTTTCTTTCTTTCTTATAGCTGATTCAATAATTGCATAATAACCAACTGCCATATTCCCCAGTTCTCTCAATTCTTCGTCACCGTAAAGATCCTCTTTTGCTTTTACATAAAAATCTGGGTTATCTAGTAAAACTTTTTCTTCATAAGACCTATTTTCAATAATAGATCTAAGTATTTTGTATCTTGCCTCTCCGCCAAGAATCATGACTGAGTCTACCTCACCATTTTGTATTTTTAAGCATGCCTCATTGATAAGGTTTTGTTGCAAAATTCCAATTTTAGTCACATACGTGGTGGGGACATTTTTAAAATTATTATTTTTTGCAATCCATTTTCCAGGATCTCTGTATTTCCAAAACCCCTTTGGAATCCTTATTTCATCTATGAAGTCTGTTATCAATGAGTTTCCTGTATCTCTTATTGCAGCTTTAGCTGCAGAATCCATAAGAATTAGAGGTTCATCAAGCTCATCAAATGTACCCTTTTGCTGTATGGATGAAACTCCAACAACAACTGGCCTATTTTTCATAAGAGTTACTTATTTTTTGGGACTGATGACATTGCCGATGTATTAAATCCAGCATCTACATAAGTAATTTCACCTGTTATTCCACTAGCTAAATCAGAACAAAGAAATGCAGCGACATTACCAACCTCTTCAGTTGTAACTGTTCTTCCAAGTGGGGCTCTTTCAGCATATTCAGATAACATACTTCTAAAATTCTTTACTCCTGAAGCTGCTAGCGTTTTAATGGGGCCCGCTGAAATTGCATTTACTCTTATGCCTTTTTTGCCCAAAGATGCAGCAAGAAATCTAGTATTTGCTTCAAGACTAGCTTTTGCAAGTCCCATTACGTTGTAGTTTGGAAGAGATTGAATTGAACCAAGGTAAGTAAGAGTTAGAAGAGCAGAATTCTCACTCAGAATAGGAAGAGCAGCCTTAGCAAGCGCTGTAAAGCTATATGAGCTAATGTCATGAGCGATTTTGAAACCCTCTCGTGTTGTAACTTCAGTAAAGTCTCCCTCAAGTTGATCAGTCGGCGCAAAGCCAATCGAATGGACAATACCATCAATGTTTCCCCATGACTCTTTTACTTTCTTAAAGGAATTATCTATTGATTCATCAGAAGAAACATCACATTCCAAAAGAAGCTTAACTCCCAGGTTATCTGCTATAGGTTTAATCCTCTTTAGGAGCCTTTCATTTTGATATAAGAATCCAAGTTCTGCTCCATTTTTTGCCATCGCGACTGCAATACCATTTGCGATAGAAAATTTATTTGCAATACCGGTAATTAATATCTTCTTATTCTTTAGCATTTTTTTAATTTTTCCTCTGATAAATTATAAGTCAATAAGAGTAAATATATTATTTTTTTAATTTTATGTATTGAAAAAAATAACTTATTAATGTCTAATAGCTGCTTCGTTTTTACATGGGAAATCTTAATGTTAACAAAAGCTAAACTCCTTAGAATGCCTGCAAAGAAATATATGGCAAAAGAACAGTTAGAATTTTTTTCCACTCAACTACATGAGCAGAAAGCTGAAGCAATAAAAGAAATAGAAGAAGCAAGGCAAAGACTCAGAGTTCCACCTGAATGCAAAGATGAAGCTGATAGAGCTTCTTTTGAGATGGATTCTCAACTTTACCTTAGAATAGTTGATAGGAAGTCAAAGCTTGTTAAAAAAATTGATTTTGCTCTCAGAAGAATAAAAACTGGTGAGTATGGATACTGTATGGAAACAGGGGAACCAATCGGGATTGAGCGTTTAATTATCAGGCCTACAGCTGAGTTTTGTGCTGATATTAAGTACATTAACGATGATCAAGAAAAACATTTTGCGGAATAAATTTAGGTAATATCTTTTTCTGCAAATTAAGATGCAACAAAAATTATGATCAGGAAAGTTTTTTATATTTCCGTCTTCTTTACCATCTTCTTCCCAACTGAATTATTTTCTGAGTATAAAAATACTAACGGTAAAGCCATTGAAAAAACATTTCAAGAACTTCTTAAGTGGACATCAAGTAACTCTGAACCGGTTATAGATTTCATAGATATTTCAAGTCAATGGAAAGATACAGATTTGGAACATGATGATAACTTTGCTATTTGGATCGGACATTCAACCTATCTCATTAAAAAAGATGGTTATACTATTTTAACTGATCCTATTTTTTCTGAAAGAGCATCTCCACTAAAAAATATTGGACCTAAAAGGTTAATACCTCCATCAATTCCAATAAGCTATTTACCAAAAATTGATTTTATAACAATAAGTCATAACCACTACGATCATCTTGACATACCTTCATTAAAAAAAATTTCCAAAGCTAACCCAGATGCTTTATTTTTTGTCCCTAAAGGTGATCAAGATTTACTAAACAAAAAAGGAATCAAAAATGTCTATGAATTTGATTGGTGGGAATCTTTTATAAGTAATAACATAGAAATTATATTTACTCCCGTTCAACATTGGTCAAAGAGGGGGCTATTCGATAGAAATGAGAGCCTTTGGGGTGGCTGGTTCTTAAAATTTCAAGATTATTCTATTTATCATGCTGGAGATACAGGATATTCAGATGACTTTAAAGAAACTAGATTAAAATTAGGAGCTCCAAAATATGCTTTTATCCCAATTGGCGCCTATGACCCTGAATGGTTTATGGAAGAGAGTCATGTTAACCCAGAGGATGCTGTAAGAATAATGATAGATCTCGAGGCAGAGAGAAGTTTTGGTATGCATTGGGCGACTTTCCAACTTACAGATGAGGATACTATAGAGCCCAAAATCAGGCTTGAATATGCAACAAAAAAAATGGATATTGAGGGTTTTATAGCACCCACACCTGGTGAAATTTTAAGATTGCAATAATTTTAAATCTTTCACCAAAAAAATTATCTAATGTACAATTATCTTCTTTATAAATGGGGCCATAGCTCAGCTGGGAGAGCGCAACGCTGGCAGCGTTGAGGTCAGGGGTCCGATCCCCCTCGTCTCCACCATGACCCCCTTTAGATTCCTGATTTTATTGAGTTTTTTGGTTTTGAGATTTTGATATCTCCC